>Ga0164313_10004136_pt1 | contig 12966 bp, 8 predicted proteins | sample GuaBasSedimGuay4_FD_113735 | JGI IMG/M metagenome (GOLD analysis project Ga0164313, IMG submission 113735) | Subseafloor sediment microbial communities from Guaymas Basin, Gulf of California, Mexico - Guay4, Core 4569-4, 0-3 cm | ecosystem: Environmental > Aquatic > Marine > Hydrothermal vents >... | reverse complement strand
CCCGCTTTATGCATTGGAACTTCGTAATGAGGATCTAAACAGCAACCCGCCTTGCCGGCGTGGCAGGTAAATCAGTGAGTTTTATTGGTTTTAGCATAGCACCGTTATGGTTAAATCAAAAAACTCAACGTAGTTTCTGATTTGCAGATGTTTAGAAACGGAATAGATTTTCCAATGCATAAAGCGGGTTTAACCAAAAAATCCGAAGTCAAAAAACCCCGGATTATTGAATAGAAAAAATATTTCTTCTAAACCCCCGGGAGATCTCCGGAACCTTTGCTGGTCAGATTACTGGCACCCATTAGATAGATATCCACTTCCCGGGCAGCCTCTCTGCCTTCGTTTATTGCCCAAACGATCAAAGACTGACCTCTTCTCATATCACCGGCAGTGAACACATGAGGTAGATTTGTTTGATAATTGTGCGCCTTATAATTAGATCGTTCGTCGAGCTCAATGCCCAACTGATCACTTATTGTTTTGTCGGGTCCGGTAAAACCCAATGCGAGTAGTGCCAGATCACAGGGCCATGTTTTTTCTGTTCTGTCAATTTCTAATAATTGAGGTCTTTCTCCCGGAACAATTTTCCACTCCACCTGAACTGTCTTAAGACCTGTTAACTCTCCTTTATCATTAGTAACAAACTCCTTTGTATTGATCAACCAATTTCTGTCACATCCCTCTTGATGTGAACTTGAAGTTCTCAATTGTAAAGGCCAAAATGGCCATGGTGTGGTTTCGTCTCTGTGTAAAGGCGGTTTAGGCATAATTTCAAAATTCGTAACCGATTTTGCCCCTTGTCGGTTTGAAGTACCTATACAATCAGAGCCTGTATCCCCTCCTCCTATAACAATAACATCTTTCCCTTTTGCAGAAATAGCATCGCCTTCAAACGTACTGCCAAAAATGGATTTCGTTTGCTGTGTAGAAAATCCATCGCCTGTTCAACTCCCTTAGCATTTATACCTTTTGTAGGGAGACTTCTTCTTAGTGTTGCCCCACCACATAACACTATAGCATCAAATTCGTTCAGTTTCTCAAGTGAATAGTTTACACCAACATTTGCATTTGTAATAAATTGAATTCCTTCCTCTTCCAGAATTGACAATCTACGATCTATAATTTCTTTTTCTAATTTAAAATTAGGAATACCATAACGAAGTAAGCCTCCTATAGCATCATCACGTTCAAAAACAGTTATAGTATGACCAGCCCTGTTTAGTTGTTGTGCAGCTGCAAGACCTGCCGGTCCTGATCCTACTATCGCTATTGTTTTGTCTGTTCTGATTTTAGGAGGATTGGCAACTATCCATCCCTCTTGAAATCCTCTTTCAACAATATTTTTTTCTATATTCTCTATAGATACAGGACCATCAATAATACCCAAAACACATGATTTTTCACAAGGTGCAGGACATAATCTACCCGTAAACTCAGGAAAATTATTTGTAGAATGTAGCATATCTAAAGCCTCTTTCCATTCATTTTTATGAACTCTTTCATTGAAGTCAGGTATCAAATTACCCAAGGGGCATCCACTATGACAGAAAGGAATACCACAATCCATACATCTCGAACCTTGATGCCTGGAATCCTCCTCATTCAGTGCAATTGTAAACTCATTATAATTATCAAGCCTTTCTTTTACAGCTTCATATTTCTCATCCACTCTATCGTAGTCTTTAAAACCGGTAATATTTCCCATAATTTACGCTGTTATTAATTGTTGTTCTCTGGCTAATCTTTCCAATGCTTTCTTATAATCCGTTGGGATCACTTTTACAAAATGTTTCAAACTCTCCTCCCAATTACCTAACAGCTCTTCAGCTTTTTCACTCTTGGTATAATTGGAATGGCCTTCCAATAGTGTTCGAATATCGCTCTGATCAATATTATCTAATACTTCTAATTCCACCATCTCCATATTGCATAATCCGTCTCTAAATTTTCCATCTGGATCGTAAACATAGGCTATTCCCCCACTCATTCCTGCCGCAAAATTTCTTCCGGTTTTACCGATTACAACGACTCTGCCACCGGTCATATATTCACAACCATGATCTCCAACACCCTCAACTACAGCTGTAATTCCTGAATTACGAACGCAGAAACGTTCTCCGGCAACACCATTTATATAGGCCTCACCTTTAGTGGCACCATAAAAACAAACATTTCCAACTATGATATTTTCATCTGCCCTAAAGTCTGCTTTTGACGGCTTTTTAATAATGATCTTGGCACCTGATAAACCTTTACCTAAATAATCATTGGTATTACCGACTACTTTTAGAACCAGACCCTTAGTGGCAAATGCACCAAAACTCTGCCCTGCAGAACCAGTGAAATTAATTTGCAAAGTATTTTCAGGTAAGCCATTGTCTCCATAAATTTTCGATAATTCGTTACTAATTATAGCTCCAACTGATCTATCTGTATTTGTAATGGGATATTCCAGTTGCATTTTGGCTTTCCGATATATCGCAGGATGTGCATCTTGAATAATTTTAAAATCAAGAACACCTTTTAAATTGTGATCTTGTTTTTTTGTATTAGAGATTGGATTGTCAAAATAATTTTCCGGTTGATAAAGTATTGCGGATAGATCAAGTCCGGCGGCTTTATAATTATCGGTAGCTTTTTTTGTGTTAATTTTTTGAGATTGGCCTATCATTTCTTTTACCGTTCTAAACCCAAGTTGTGCCATAATTTGGCGTAATTCTTCTGCAATAAAATACATGAAGTTAATTACATGTTCAGGAGTACCTTTAAAATTCTTTCTCAACTCAGGATCCTGTGTTGCGATCCCTACCGGACAAGTGTTCAAATGGCATTTTCTCATCATGATACAACCTGAAGCCACCAGGGGTGCTGTTGCAAAACCGAATTCTTCAGCGCCAAGTAAACATGCAATTGCAACATCGCGACCAGTTTTTAACTGACCATCACATTCCAAGACAATTCTGCTTCTTAAATTATTCAATGTCAGCGTTTGCTGTGCTTCAGCAATTCCTAATTCCCATGGCAGACCTGCATGTTTAAGAGAGGTTAGCGGAGATGCTCCGGTACCCCCATCATATCCCGAAATTAAGATTACATCTGCTTTAGCCTTTGCTACACCTGCTGCTATGGTTCCAACACCAACTTCAGAAACCAATTTTACATTTATCCTGGCATCTCTATTTGCATTTTTCAAATCAAAAATTAGCTGTGATAAATCTTCAATTGAATAAATATCGTGATGTGGAGGTGGTGAGATCAATCCAACATACGGTGTCGAATTTCTTACTTCAGCAATCCATGGAAACACTTTCTCTCCCGGTAATTGACCGCCTTCTCCCGGTTTGGCCCCTTGTGCCATTTTAATTTGAATTTCTTTTGCATTCGTGAGATAATTACTGGAAACACCAAATCTACCCGAAGCCACTTGCTTAATAGCACTGCTTCGGCTATCTCCATTAAGATCTTTTCTAAATCTATTCATATCTTCTCCTCCTTCGCCGGAGTTACTCTTTCCTCCTATACGATTCATGGCAATAGCCAAATTCTCATGGGCTTCTTTACTGATAGATCCATATGACATTGCACCCGTTTTGAATCGCTTGACAATTTCTGTCCAAGGTTCAACTTTTTCTATATCTATTGGATCTAAATTTTGAAATTCAAATAGCCCTCTCAAAGTCATTAAACTTTCACTTTGCTCGTTTATCATTCTTGAATAAACCTCATAACTATTTGTGTTATTGGTACGAACAGCCTGTTGTAATTTTGAAACAGTTGTTGGATTGAACATATGTTTTTCTCCATTTCGTCTCCAGCGATAATCTCCACCGACATCTAATTTCAAATTATCAGCTATTTCGTTGCCAAAAAAAGCTTTTTTATGTCTCTTTGAAATCTCCCGTTCTACTTCGTATAATCCAATTCCTTCAATTCTTGTCGGAGTATGTGGAAAATATTTATCTGAAAATTTACTGCTCAATCCCAATATTTCAAATATCTGGGAGGCACGATAGGAATGCAAGGTGGATATCCCAATCTTATTCATGATTTTTAATATCCCCTTACCAATGGCTTTGTTGAAATTTTGAACCGCTTTTTCGGATTCAATTCCTGCAATGGACCCTTCTCTTACTTTTTGACGAATGATCTCGTTTACCATATATGGATTAATTGCACTCGCACCATATCCAAATAAAGAGGCGAAATGATGAGGTTCCCGCGGCTCAGCAGATTCAATTACAATTCCAAATTTCGAACGTTTCTGTAATTTATTTAAAGAGTGATGCACATATGAACAAGCCAATAAAGCCGGTATTGGACCATTTGCCTTATCCGCACCTCTATCGGTTAAAATAATTATATTACAACCATCATCAACTGCCTTAGCAGTTTTAAAAACCATCTCATCAAGAGACCTCTCTAAAGCATTTAACCCTCTCTTAATATCATATAACATCGGAATCTCAACAGCGTTAAAATCAGGATGGCTTATATTTCTAATTTTATCAAGATCATCATTTGAAATGACAGGATTCTGAATTTTAAGTTTTTTACATTGTTCGGGACTTCTGTTAAAAATATTTCTGTCTTCACCTATCGCCAAACTGATATCAGTAATAATTTCCTCTCTAATTCCATCTAAAGGAGGATTGGTGACCTGAGCAAATAATTGTTTGAAATAGTTATAAAGCAATTGTGGTTTTTCCGATAATACAGCCACCGGGGTATCTGTACCCATAGACCCTATGGCCTCTTTGCCGGTTTTACACATCGGTGTTATAATGGTATCTATATCTTCCATTGTATAGCCGAACATTCTCTGACGAAGATCAATAGTGTTAATTTCAACAGGACATTTATTCCCGGTGTATGGCACATCAGCCAGTGGTAATAAGTGTTTATTTAACCATTTTCGATAAGGTTTTTTTGAAACAATATTTTGCTTAATCTCCTCATCTTCAATTATTTTTCCGGCATTCATGTCTACCAAAAACATTTTACCCGGTTCCAGCCTACCATGTCTTATTACATTCTCCGGTTTGATATTTAAAACGCCAATTTCCGAAGACATCACGACATAACCAGTTTTAGTCACGGTATATCTTGAAGGTCGCAATCCATTTCTATCAAGCAGTGCCCCAATAAAATTTCCATCTGTAAAAGGAACTGATGCAGGACCATCCCATGGCTCCATGATACATGAATTATATTCGTAAAACGCCTTTTTATTATCAGGCATTGTGGTATCTTTTTCCCAGGCCTCCGGAACCATCATCATCATTACTTCAGGTAAAGATCTACCGGTCATCAATAACATTTCAATCACCATATCCATCGATGCTGAATCAGATTTACCTTCTAATATTACAGGGAATAACCTCTTTATGTCATCTCCAAAAATATCACTTTGCATCAGTTCCTCTCTCGCCCTCATTCTACTCACGTTTCCACGAAGCGTATTGATCTCTCCATTATGACACATAAATCTAAATGGTTGTGCCAAATCCCATGACGGAGATGTGTTCGTTGAAAACCTTTGATGCACCAAAGCCAATCTTGTTATAAAATCAGGATCGGAAAGATCTGTATAATAGTTTCTGATATCTTCAGGAATTAATAAGCCTTTATATATTAAAGTAGTAGTAGATAAACTTGGTATGTAAAACTTGTCACTCTCCTTCAATCTGGAGTGTATAATTTTATGTTCTGCAATTTTTCTTGCCGCGTATATCTTTGCATTGAATTCAAGTTCTGATAACTCCTGACCATTTTTCCCTACGAAGATTTGTTTGATTTTTGGTTCCGTTTTTTTTGCAATTTCTCCTTGATGTTGAGGTTTTACAGGTACATCTCTCCATCCTAGAACCTCAAGGTTTTGACTTTTAATTTCATCCTCTAAAATATCAATACAATATTTATATTGATTTATGCTTTTTGGTAAAAAAACCATCCCAACACCATACTCTTTTGAATCGGGTAATTTAAATTTACATGCTTTGTTAAAAAACTTATGTGGTATATCCGTCAAAATTCCGGCGCCATCACCGGTCCTTCCGTCAGCACTTACTGCACCACGATGCTCCAACTTTATCAATATCTCGATCGCCTCATGAATAATATCATGCGTTCTCTCTCCATTCAAACTACAAATAAATCCCGCACCACAATTATCATGCTCAAATTCGGGTAGATAAACCCCTTGTTTTTTATAAGCCATAAATCATTAAATTTTTACAAAAATAGCATTTTTGATACAAATATTTCATCAAAAAGGGCTAAACGATAGAAGAAATATAGCATTATCAAAAATTTGTATAGAAAATTAAAATATTACAAATTAATCACAAACTAAATATAGAATTTAGAAAAAAAGAATAAGCGCTAACCGATTTTTAGTTCATATTGTGGAGAATTTACCTATCAATTCTCTCGAAAAATAAACCTGTTCATCCAAATCTGATTAAGTGAACACGAGAGAAAAGTATCAATTCCTGATCAACCTTTCAACAGGGCTCTTGAAATAACAATCTTTTGTATTTCAGAAGTACCCTCATAGATTTGAGTAATTTTTGCATCTCTCATCAACCTTTCAACATGATATTCTTTAACATAGCCATAACCTCCATGAATTTGCACGGCCTCTACGGTTGTCCTCATTGCCATTTCAGCAGCAAATAATTTTGCCATGGCTCCAGAAACGGTGTAATCCTTTTTTTGGTCCTTATCCCATGCTGCTTTCATACATAGTAACCTTGCTGTTTCAATTTCTGTAGCCATGTCTGCTAACTTGAATGCAATTGCCTGGTGCTTACTGATCTCTTTCCCAAATGACTTTCTTACTTTAGAGTATTTAAGTGCAAGTTCATAGGCACCCGAAGCAATCCCTAAAGCTTGTGATGCGATGCCTATTCTGCCACCAGAAAGTGTTTTCATAGCAAATGAGAATCCAAATCCATCCTCCCCTATTCTATTTTCTTTGGGAACTTTTACGTCATTGAACATTAACGAATGTGTATCTGAACCGCGAATTCCCAATTTATTTTCCTTTGTGCCAACCACAAATCCATCCATACTTTTTTCCACAATGAATGCATTTATACCATGAGATTCCCTTTCAGGATAGGTTTGTGCAATTACAATATATACGCTTGCGTTAGATCCATTGGTTATCCAGTTCTTAGTACCATTAACCAAATAATGGTCATCTTTTTCTATGGCCGTTGTGCGTTGAGAGGTCGCATCACTCCCAGCCTCCGGTTCACTTAGGCAAAAAGCACCAATTATTTCTCCTTTCGCTAAAGGCACCAAATATTTTTGTTTTTGTTCTTCCGTTCCATAAGTTTCCAATCCCCAACAAACCAATGAATTATTTACGGACATCACCACAGAAGCGGAAGCATCTATCTTCGAAATTTCTTCCATCGCCAAAACATAGGAAATGGTATCCATTCCTCCTCCACCGTATTTCGGGTCCACCATCATTCCTAAAAACCCTAATTCTCCCATCATTTTGATCTGTTCTACAGGAAATCTCTGGTTTTCATCACGATCAATTACACCTGGAAGCAATTCATTGTTTGCAAAATCTCTCGCTGCATCGCGAATCATTATTTGTTCTTCGGTAAGGCTAAATTCCATATTATTATCTTTCTTATGTATTATTTCTCGAGCTGCCCAAAGATAACTAAAATATCAAAATCTATTTGTACTTTTACTTAAATATGAAAAATAAACATTGGCACGTTATTGGTGTTATGAGTGGCACTTCTCTTGATGGTGTTGATATAGTATATGTTAAAATTAAGAGGGATAATGGTTATACTTTTGATATTTTAGAAAAAACAACCGTTAATTATTCGGATGAATGGAAAAAGAATCTTCAGGATGCATTCAACTTCTCAGAAAAAAAGCTCAAAGATTTAGATCTTAAATATGGCCAGTTCCTGGGGAAATTAGTTCGCAATTTTATAGTTGATAATCATATTACAAAAGTTGATCTTATAGCTTCTCATGGTCACACTGTTTTTCATAAACCCGAGCAAGGAATAACATTACAAATAGGAAGTGGCGCTGAGATCGCTAAAGATTGTGAATTGAGGGTTATTTGCGATTTCAGGACACAAGATGTAGCTCTAGGTGGTCAGGGGGCACCTCTAGTTCCTATTGGAGATTTACTTCTTTTCAACCAGTATAATTTCTGTTTAAATTTGGGTGGATTTGCGAATATTTCATTTCAAAGAAAAGAGGTTAGAGTGGCCTTTGATATCTGCCCCGTAAATATAGTTTTGAACCATTATACCAGATCCATTGGACTTGAATATGATGATAAGGGGGAGATCGCTTCTAAAGGCATAATACAAGCGGACTTACTTCATGAATTAAATAATTTGCCTTTCTTTCTTGATGACAACCCAAAATCACTTGGTTATGAATTCATTGTAGACACTATTTTACCATTGATAGACAAATTCAAACTTCCTATTGAAGATATTTTAAGAACTTTTATTGAACACAGCGCTTTTCAAGTTTCTGAAGTTATTAATAGAAATTCTAAAGTCTTTTCAAAATCTGATATTAGTGTTTTAGTAACCGGTGGAGGTGCCTTTAATAACTTTTTGATCCAACGAATAAAACACCTTTCGAAATCTAAAATTATAATTCCCTCAAGGGATATTATTGATTTTAAAGAAGCTTTGGTCTTTGCTTTATTGGGAGTTTTAAAATCTGAAGGAGAGATAAATTGCCTTAAAAGTGTAACGGGAGCTCGAAAAGATCATAGCAGCGGGGTCCTGTTTTACCCTTAAGCTGAAATAACCTATGCCATCAGGCATCAGTTTACATCCCAAATTCACATAAAATTGCATTTCATGAGTTCATATAAATCACTATATTTATGCTCTAAAATTATATATTATAAATGGATACACTAGTAATACTTGTTTTCGCATTTGGTTATTTAGCCATAACACTAGAGCACAATTTAAAAATAGATAAATTAATCCCGGCTCTGGCCATGATGGCCGTAAGTTGGGCTATAATTTCTTTGGGACATATGGAAGTTTTTGAAGTCGATGCTGAATTACATAAATTGATACCAAGCCATATTGAGGAAATACTTTTACACCATTTAGGAAAAACATCTGAAATTTTGATATTTTTAATTGGAGCAATGACCATTGTTGAGATCATTGATTATTTTGATGGTTTTGCCACAATAAAAGGGTATGTAATGACGAAGAGCAAAACCAAGTTATTGTGGATTTTCGCCATTTTAGCCTTTATACTATCGGCTATAATTGATAATTTAACTGCTACTATAGTACTCATAAGTATTCTCAGAAAAATTATTGGAGATAGAGAAGTCAGAATTTGGTTTGTAGGAATAATTATTATCGCTGCCAATGCCGGCGGTGCCTGGTCGCCTATCGGAGATGTGACTACAACTATGCTATGGATTGGTAATAAAGTGACTACTTTAAATCTGATCAAGTTTTTGTTTATTCCTTCATTGCTTTCTATTATTGTACCATTGCTAATTGCTTCAAGAATGAAACCATTTAGAGGGGAAATTGAAACGATCGTGGACGCACATGACATTAAAAAAGATAAATTCGGTGAACCAATGCTATATATTGGTCTCGGTTCCATTCTTTTTGTACCTGTGTTCAAAACCGTAACCCATTTACCTCCTTATGTAGGAATGATGCTGTCACTGGCGGTAGTTGCCATATTCGCTGAGATCTATTCCAGTTCAAAAATAGCATTGACCATGGTTGATGAGGAGTCGGATGAATCAGCTCACTATAGCCCTATTCACAAATCGTTGGCCGGTATTGAAATGCCAAGTATACTTTTTTTCCTGGGCATTTTACTTGCTGTAGCAGCACTGGAATCCCTTGGCACTCTATTTCATTTTGCGGAAAATTTGACCGATACAATTCCTATGCTCGGTACAGAACCTGAAATAGCAGGTTATAATGTGTCAGATTTGGTTATAATGATTTTAGGAGTAGCATCCGCGGTAATCGATAATGTACCCTTGGTCGCGGCTAGTATTGGTATGTTCTCAGATCCAACCGATAGCCCATTATGGCATTTTATCGCATTTTCGGCAGGTACGGGAGGAAGTATGTTGATCATTGGATCAGCTGCAGGAGTTGTTGCCATGGGAATGGAAAAAATTAACTTTTTCTGGTATTTAAAAAATATCGCGTGGCTCGCATTTGTTGGTTTTTTGGTCGGCTCATTCAGTTTTATGTTTTTGAGATCAATTTTATAATAATTTTTACATTTAGAATACAATTTAATACGGTTCGAATCGTTGAATTTTAAATACCTTTAAAATTAAAATATGTCTTTATTATTACAACAAGATTCGGCGATGGACGCTGAAGCTTTATCCGAAGTTGTTTCAGAAGAAAAAACTTTATCAATTATAAGTCTAATAATGGATGGAGGCCTGGGAGGTCAAATCATTGTAGCATTTTTATTTTTACTTTTACTCATCGCACTTTACATTTACTTTGAAAGATTTTTAGCAATAAAAGCAGCCGCTCAAATCGATAAAAATTATATGAACCAGATCAGGGATAATATCCTTAACGGAAATCTCGAGGCTGCAAAAATATTAAGTCAAAAAAATAGTTCACCGGTGGCACGATTAATCGAAAAGGGAATTTCCCGTATAGGAAAGCCTTTGGAAGATATTAATTCGGCAATAGAAAATGCTGGTAAACTGGAAATTTACAAACTGGAAAAAAATGTAAGTGTATTGGCAACAATTGCCGGTGCGGCTCCAATGATCGGTTTCCTGGGAACTGTAATTGGTATGATCATTGCAATTCATGAAATAGCAAATGCCGGTGGACAAATCGATATAAAGTTGCTCTCTGATGGATTGTATACGGCAATGACCACCACTGTTGCGGGGCTTATTGTGGGTATTATATCTTATGTGGCTTACAATCACTTAATTGTCAGAACCAACAAGGTTGTATATCATATGGAAGCTCATACTATCGAGTTCTTGGATCTCCTAAATGAACCCGCTTAAACGAATTAAAAATTGTAGGATTTAAAAATCAAAAATTATTAAATGAATATCAGAGGCAGAAACAAAATAGATCCTAATTTCAACATGTCATCGATGACTGATATAGTTTTCCTGCTGTTGATATTTTTTATGCTTACCTCAACCTTGGTAACCGTAAATGCCTTAGATATTATACTTCCTAAAGCACAGGGTAAAACCGAAAATAAAAAATCTACCGCAGTCAGTATCACCAAAAACTTAAATTTTTATATTGATAGAAAGAAAGTTAACGAAGATGAGGTCGAGCAGTATTTACTGGATAATATATCTCTTGATGATAGCCCAACCATTGTACTTCGAGCGGAAGAAGGAGTTCCAATTGAAAAGGCTGTCAAAATTTTAGATATAGCAAATCGAAATAAAATTAAAGTTATTTTGGCCGTTCGTCCGAAATAATATTAGCCTATCAAAATTAAACTATGTCCTTTTTAGATACCAAACATAAAAGAAAATCAGCTACCTGGACAACCATTATCGGGATAGTCATTTTATTCTTGATATTTAATTTCGGGTTGCGATATTTTGACCCACCCAAAGAATATGGCATTTCTGTGAATTTTGGAACATCCAATGTTGGGAGTGGTGATGTACAACCAACAGAGGCTCTTAAACCGGCAGTACAAGAATCCGAAGCAGAACCTGTGGTGAAGGAGGAAGTTGTAGAAGAACCCGTTGTAGAAGAACAAGTAGCTACCGCTCCACCAAAGACCGAAACAGCTGCAGAAGAAGTGCTTACACAAGAAAATGAAGAGGTCATCGCAATAAAAAAACAAAAGGAGGCAGAGCGTAAAAAGGAAATAGAAGAGCAAAAAAAAGCAGATAAAAAAGCGGCCGAAGAGAGAAAAAAAATTGAAAAAGAAAATAGAAGAATTGAAAAAGAAAAGCAGGATAAGATTGATGCTGAGAACAAAAGAATAGAAAAAGAAAGACAGGAAAAAGCTGCCAAGAAGAAAAATGTAGATGCCTTGCTGGGAGGTATTGGCAACACAAATGGCAAAGCCGATGGCGGAGAAGGAGACGATAAGCAGGCCGGAGATAAAGGCAAATCCACCGGAGACCCGAATGCGAGCGGTTACTACGGAAATAGCGGAACCGGAAGTGGCGGAAATTATCAATTGGGTAATAGAAAGGCTTTAACCATGCCTAAACCGGACTATGATTGTAATGAAGAAGGAAGAGTGTTTGTCAGCATTACAGTAGACAAATCGGGACAGGTCATAGCAGCACAAGCAGGGGTTAAAGGCACTGATAATTCGGCAAATTGCTTACTTAAAGAAGCACAAAAAGCAGCTTTAAAAACCAAATTTAATTCTGATCCTAAAGCACCGGCAAAGCAAGTAGGAACCATAATCTATAATTTTACCCTATCCAAATAAATTGAATTACGAGGAAACTTTAAATTGGATGTTCACCAAACTTCCAATGTATCAACGACAAGGACCTATTGCTTTCAAAAAAGATTTAACCAATATTCAGGCTTTTTCGGAGCATTTAAATTCTCCTGAAAAGAAATTTCTCTCTGTTCATGTAGCAGGAACCAATGGCAAGGGTTCAACAAGTCATATGATTGCCTCCATTTTACAAGAATCTGGATTAAAAGTTGGCTTGTACACATCTCCACATTTAAAAGATTTTAGAGAACGTATTCGGATAAATGGCGCTCCTATAAAAGAGAATGAAGTCATTGCGTTCATTGAAAAAAATAAACAGTTTTTAGAAGAACATCAATTATCTTTTTTTGAAATGACCGTAGGGATGGCTTTTTCCTCTTTCTCAGATCAAAAAATAGATATCGCTATCATAGAAGTTGGATTAGGTGGCAGATTGGATTCAACCAATATCATAAGCCCTATCGTTTCTGTAATAACCAATAT
>Ga0164313_10004135_pt1 | contig 12968 bp, 7 predicted proteins | sample GuaBasSedimGuay4_FD_113735 | JGI IMG/M metagenome (GOLD analysis project Ga0164313, IMG submission 113735) | Subseafloor sediment microbial communities from Guaymas Basin, Gulf of California, Mexico - Guay4, Core 4569-4, 0-3 cm | ecosystem: Environmental > Aquatic > Marine > Hydrothermal vents >... | reverse complement strand
CCGACAATTGGGGCATCTGGCTGTCAGAGTGAAAGCAGTTTATCCCAAGGACATCTGGATATAGATTTTTTGGGAGCTATCAATGCTAAGGGGTTGTCGCTTTATCCATCTGCCGGCAACCAGCCGCCGCGGGTTTGCGAAACTCCGTCCGGAATGCTAAACGCGATTGGTCTTGAAAATGTTGGACTGGAAGAATTTCTTGAGAGACAATTGCCAAAATTATTGTCTTTCGGAAAACCAGTGATAGTTAATATCCACGGGAAAACAGTACTTGAATATGTGGCATTAGCCCAAGGACTTGAGAATACTGCTATATCTGCGATTGAACAGAATATTTCTTGTCCGAACGTTGATAAAGGCATGGCTTTCGGAGTTGACAAAGATTCGGCATATGAGGTAGTCAGCGCAGCGCGAGAGGTAACGAGTAAATTTTTGATCGTTAAATTAACCCCTAACGTAACCGACCATATTCTGATCGCCAAAGCGGTAGAAGAAGCCGGAGCTGATACCATTTCTTTGATTAATACTTTATGGGGTATGGCAATAGATATTGAGACCAGACGGCCGAAACTTAAAAATATTTTCGGCGGATTATCCGGTCCGGCTATACATCCGGTGGCTCTAAGAATGGTCTACCAGTTGTACTTGGCGGGTCTGAATATTCCCATAATCGGAGTAGGCGGAATTCATGATTTTGAATCGGCATTGGCCTTTTTTATTGGCGGCGCCAAAGCAGTCCAAGTCGGAACCGCGTCTTTTACCAATGGAGAAATATTCACTGATATTGTTATGCAAATGGAAAATTATATGCTGGAGAATGGCTTTAAGGATATTGATGAATTGTCTGGAAGTATGATAATTGATTAAATGCGAAGGAGGTTTGCAATGGCAAAGTTCAGAAAAATATTTGACGCCCATGTTCATTTCCGAAAAGGGGAGGTTTTGCTTAATATAATCGGCTTGATTGTGAAGTATTGTTTTGCAGCCGTGGCCATGGGTAATACTAAACCGCCTTATAGCGCTGGTAATATCAAAAAAAATCGCAAGATCATCAAAGAAGCGGCCGCTAAGCACGGAAATAAAAGCTTTAATACGATTATGACAGTTATGATGATAGTCGGCATTACTAAAGAAGACGTAAAAAAAGCTTTCGACAACGGCGCCCGGGTGATTAAATTAATTCCGGGCGACACTTCAACTGGCTCAAAAGGCATGGTCGCGCTTAAGGATTTGTGGCAGTATTATGATGTTTTGCGCTACGCGGCTTTATTGGGCATGAAGTTTTCCATCCACTGCGAATTGGCTTTTGATCCGTGTACAGGTAAGGAAATCCCTGATCTTGAGCGGGAAGTCAGGGCTATCCCGTATTTGGATGCTTTAGTAAAACATGTAAAGGGCCTAGTGATTATTGTTGAGCATATATCAACTAAGGCTTTACTTTATTATGTATTATCTGCTCTAAACAGGGTGAAGGGGACCATAACCACTCATCATTTATTTGGGCTTTACAATATGGTTTGCGATAAAAATGGTAAAATAATAAATCCGAAAAATTTTTGTAAACCGATTTTAAAGTTTTTAGAGGACATGTTTGCTCTTCAGGATGCGGTTTTAGCCGGATTCAATAAGATTTTTTTTGGATCTGATTTAGCTTGGCACCCGAGGGCAAATAAGGATTTACGGCTGTTAAAAGGCAAAAAACCGAAAGCCGGTATTTCTTGTCCGCACGAGATAGCCATTCCTTTGATTTGGAAATTATTCCATGATAATTATATTAACGAAGAGGAAGTAAAACAGCGTTTTAACGCCTTTATGTCCGGATACGGATCGTTAGCTTATGGACTAAAGCCAAGCCAGGAAGAATTTAGTATTATCCGCCAAAGATGGATAGTACCGGAAGAAATGGCTTCTACCCCGGTTTTCTGGGGTGGGAGAGAGTTGGAATGGAAGATTGAGGATTAAATTAAAATAATAATAAAAAATGAAAAGGAGAAAGAGATGAAAAAGAACCCGATTATTATTCCATATGACGGGTATCGTTACCCGGATGAATTGCTTAACGAAATAGAATCCGATTTGTCTAACCCGATTATCGCTGATTTAATGTCATATATTAAGATAAATGATGTTGTGTTTATGCGGCCGTTTAGCGGACCGGACTGGATTTATCGGATTTGGAAGATCATAGTTAAAAACAAACTTGATGAGCAAGTCGGTATTTTTCTGGACCTTAAACTCGCTGATACCAGCGGTACTCTAAAAAATATTGCCGCTCATTTCGCTTCTTTCCAGCAGAAAATTTTAACCGTCAGATCAAGTTTATCTGGGAAAGGTTTTCTTGAAGTTAAGCGCGCCTTACCGGATACTAAAATCGCTTTGGTTAGTTTTTTGACCGATAACTCAGAGCAAGACTGTTTGGAAGGATACGGTTTATTCCCGGAAGAGAAAATACTTCACGACATGCGGATTACGCAAAGGAAATACGAAAAGGTAAGAAATGAAACTGATCCTCAATTCGCTTTTGACATGGTAGTATGTTCACCTAAAGAGTTGGAATATATTTGCCGTAACGAAGAGCCGATTTTTAACCATAAATTTGAAAAGATAACCCCGGGAATTAGGGACGAATGGATGACTAAAGGCCAGCAGGCCAGGGTTACGGGAGTGAAGCAAGCTTTGCTTAAGGGGGCGGATTACGTTGTTATGGGTTCGCAGATGAAAAAAGGAAATCCCAAAAAAGGAATATCGGCAGAAGAAAGCCAGAAGTTAACTAGTTTGGCAATTCTGGAAGCGTTTGCCGAGAAAAAGGAAGGTGAAAATTGAAAAAACCAAAAAGATCAATTAGCGAATGGGCGAATCGGCTGATCGTTCCGCTTTATAAAAAACAATTTATTCAGACGCTTTGGAATGCAGAAAAACAAAAAAATCGCGACCAAGGCTGGGTAACCAAGGGAGAACTTTGGGTACCGTGGTTTCTGAACATGCGCCCACTGGGCAGTTCAGCAGAGACTTTTCTTGAAGTCTCGCAAGCCATGGCGGATTTGACTATAGGGCATGATATTGATATGTATGTAGCCGTGGAAATGGCAGGCATTAATATTTCCGGCGGAACAGCGATTGCATCCAAGTGGTTAAATGGCCTGCCTTGCCCGATCGGATATACTAGGCCGCTTCCCAAGAAAGTAAGAGAACCCATGAAAGCGCTCCAGTTAATTAGAGACATTGATTCGGGCGCGTTTAAGCTTCGGCAAGAAGAGTTTAAGGCGTCGGTGGCAATCCTACTTAGAAGATGCGAAAACGCGGGCATTTTGGACGATGAGACTATTAAAGCTCTGGCTGTCTTGAAAAACCATGACTTGGGCGATTCAGATTACGGCCAAAAAGAATTTGTAGAAGGCCGCCTTATTAATGAGCAAAAGGTCGGCATTTTGGATGATATGGCTATGAATATTGGCAGCAAGCTGATTGCCCGCTTGATAATTCTATGGGAAGCCAGAAAACGCGGTGTCAGCGTTGAATGTAATAACGCTTTTTATTTTCTTAACCGCACAGCGACCAATCGCCAAACTGGCTTTGATTATGCCCTGGAAACCGAGAGGGATTTATATCCGGCGCCGATCCACCTTTATTATGTGATTGAGATGGACGAAGAATTGCCTAAATTGGAGTCTGTAATGTGTTCGGAAGAATTTCGGGTGATTACTGACTTTCAAAATAATTCAGATCAATTTCAGGATGAAGATGTGCAAAAGGAAGTATTGGCTTTAGCAAAAAAGGCCAGAAAATAAAAAGGAGGATAAACAAAATAATAGGGGCAAAGCGTTAAGGCGTTTTCGCCCCTTTTTTATTTTAAGTTATGTGCAAGTCCATGAACATAATGTGCAAGTCCAGGAACATAATTGACATTTTTATCAAAATCTGGTAAAGTAATCTATTCGGTTTGAACATTGACAATTAAAAAATTATGAAAGGAGGTGAGAAAGATTGAAAAAATTAGCTAAAATCATTGATTTTTTGTATATCCCTTGGGCAATAAAGGCTATTTGCGTTTTTATTTTTATTTTTAACACAGAGATACCTTTTACTATTCATGATAATGTTAAACAAGACAATATAAAGTCATTGGAATTATATCCTGGGCACTATTCAGTAAATGGTCAGGATTTATCCAGATGGGAAAGGGATAGTAAATTTCATTTGTTTTGTGAGCAACTCTATAGTAAGGCAAAAGAAAAAGTAGCTGGTGGCCAACAATATACTCCTGAAGATTATTTTAAGAATTTGATAGGAATATATGAGAAAAAAAATGATTTAAAAGCAGCATTATCATTTAATCAAATTTCATTTATGCAAAACCTTGCTTTTGAGGGGTATAGAACGCGCGGAGAGGCATTAGTTGATTTTGATGCCGCGCGAGAAAAGTATTCTGATCGGTTAACTGAATTGGAGCCGATTTATAGTTCTAAAAAATGGAGTTCAGATATTACCCTTAAAGGTATTAAGGATTGGCTAGCAAGGGTTTATTGGTTTTCATTTTTTCCGGCTTTAATTTATTTTTTTGTAATAAAAAATGAGGAATGCAAGGGAAAAGACATGAATTTTAGCCTGCGCAGTCCAATCAGTTTTAGTCTGGCATTGGTTTTTTACCCCGCGGTATTTATTTATTTGATAAATAGGTGGTTAAAATATACCTATTCATCAATAGAATACTGGCGGAGAAGAGAGAATGTTTTTGCGGTATTATCAGATGATGAAATCGCGCGGATAAAAATAATCGCGCAGAATATCCCCATAAGAGAGATACGCGAATATTTTAGGGTTCAGGGCTTAACTTGCCGCCATTCGTTCGCGGCCGCCTTGCTTGTTGTCTTGGTGTTTTCTTTTATGCCTAGACCGGTCCAGGCAAAAATCGTTGATTTTGGCGATTCGGTATTTAAAAATATTGAGTCCTCCTGGCACGCACCGTGTTCTAAAATTAAAGCGGGTAGCAACCAAGACCAGTCTGATATTTTAAAGTTTAAGGTAGGTGATTATATTTTTTCTAAACCGCTTTACGTATTTAAAGACATGGTTTGTTGGCTTGTGAAACTTGAATTTATTTTTTGTTTTCAAGCGGTATGCCAAAAAATAATGCATGTTCCTGTTTTTTCGGTTATTCAGTTAAGTGTTGCGGAATAATAACATCTGAATAGCCGGAGGAAATTTTCTCCGGTAAATAAAAGGAGAAAATGATGGAATATATTATTAAATGGTCGAAATACCTGTGTGCATTAATTGTTGTTTTAGTCTTTGCCGCCCATAATCCTGTTTTGGCCGAAGAAGTAAAGACGACAATGTTATTTAACTATGATATTGTTAATCCTGAAAACGGGGAAAGTTTTAATAAGCAAAATCTTTATGTCGGTTTTGTTTACGAGGATTTTTTGGCCGGTATTGAGCTTAATCAAACGCCCAAGTATGATTATTTTCAGACCAAGACATATGCGGGTTTAACTAGGGGGCCCTGGACTGGTTTTCTGGGCCTGTCATTTGATTCAAATGACTCAGATTATGCTTTTGGCGGGTTTTGGTATTGCGGGCCGCTTGGCAGACTAAAGACCTTTTTGGATATTAGGTATTATGCGGGAATGAAAAAAGAAGCAGATGATTTTTTTGACAGCTATCTGCGACTGACTTATTCCCTAGGAAAATGGGGGCTGGGAATAGATGGATTATACGATGTTTGGGACTCAGAAAAATATAGTTATTTTTTGGGTCCGGTCGTTACTTATAAAATCAATGATAATATTATAATCGGGGCCAGAGTTACCCGTGATTATGATATTATTGAAGATGAAACTAGCCGGGCTATTAGGCTTCGGCTGGAAATGAATTTTTTCTTTTAATATAAAGCCATAGGCAGCTACGCAATAAGTAGCTGCCTATTTTATTTCGGATTTTTGTTGGATAAAAACGCATTTTTTTGCTAAAATAATAATATGGCAAAACATGAGACAAAGCATTTTCGGGGTAAAGTTATTAAGATATTTATTTTAATAACGATTTTACCTTTGCTGATAGTATCAATAAGCAATCTATACTTGGTTATAATAACCCGCCAGAAAAATATTTCCGAATATCAGCATCTAGCGCTGGATAATGCCGGTGAAAAAGTGCTTAATTATATTGACGAAAAATCTGACGGGCTGAATTTAATTATTTCCTCGCCCATAGGTTCACTGCACAGCCTGCTGGCTAAAGACACTTTGTTTTTACTCATAAATTCATTTGAAACCAGCCGGCCCAATAACCTGGATTTTATAGATAAACAGGGCAATTTAATGGCGCGGATAGATAAAAACAGAAACATCGCGTTTAACCGGCTTTATATTGATGAGCTAACCAGCCGGGAAGAGGTAGGCGGTGAAACGGATAATTTTATTAAAGAAAATAATATAGGGACAATTTCGGTTGTGGAAGGCAATGTATTCGGCATACCGGATTATAAGACGGCAATTGCCGGTGAGCAGTATATCGGCTCGCAGGAATTTGTTAATGATAAGCCGGTAATAAGGATGGCTTCGCCAATAAAGAACGAAAAAGATGAAATTATTGGCGCGGCTTCGGCTGAAGTAAGCTTGGATAACGTTGATAATATAATTAAACAGATGAAGCTGGGAGGCGAGGGGTATTTTTATTTAGTTGATAACAATGGCCGCGTGGTTGGAAGCAGTAATGACAAATTAGTGAAAATAGCCAGTAATCTTATTAATGTCCAGTTTGTAAACAAACTTATAAAAGGCGAATATGTCGAAAAAGAGAATTTAAATAATTTTAATATAACCGAGAAAAATACCATTATTGCCGGTAAAAAAATAGATAAGATTAATTGGTCTATAGTTAGCGAATGGCCGATTAAGGACGCTTTTGACGTGATTGGTAATATAATGCTTTTATCCGTGATTGTTACAGTTGTTGTATTGATGCTAATTGTTGTTTTAGGCATTATTTTTACGCGCCAGATTATTAAGCCGATTAATACCTTGAGCCGGGGAGCAAAAGAGATATCCCAAGGCAATCTTGATTACAAGATAAGCCTTGAGACCGGGGATGAATTTGAAATGCTGGGCAGTAAGTTCAATGAAATGGTTAAAGTATTAAAAGAAAATCGGAAACTGCGGGATGAGTTCGTTTTTATCGCCGCCCATGAATTAAGGACACCGGTAACGGCCATAAAGGGTTACTTATCCATGGTGCTCGAAGAAACATTTGGTCCGGTGCCGCCAGATATAAAGAAAAATTTGGATATTGTAAATTCATCCAACGAAAGGCTGGTCCGGCTGGTGCAGGATTTATTGGAGGTGGCCCGTAGTGAAGCCGGCAAGATGAAAATAACAAAGAAAGAGTTGTTAATCGCGTCGAACGTGGAAACAGTGGTTAATGAGTTAAAATCATTATCGGACAAAAAAGGCATAAAAATAATTTATGAAAAACCGGACAAAAAAGCAGCGGTTCAAGCGGATGAGTTCAAGCTTAAGGAAGTGCTGACCAATATTATCGGTAATGCCATAAAGTATACTTTAAAAAACGGCGATATAAAAATTTGGCATGAAAAGCAGGATGGATTTCTGGTTACCCATATTAAAGACCATGGCATTGGCATGACAAAAGAACAGATGGAAAAATTATTTTCTAAATTTTACCGGATCCAAACCGAACAAACAACCGAGATTGAAGGCACTGGATTGGGTTTGTTTATTTGCAAAGAGATAATGGAAAGAATGGAAGGGGATATATGGGCAGAATCCGAAGCCGGCCAAGGCTCAACTTTCTGCTTTAAATTAAAAATTGTAAATAACGGTTAATTTTGTTATAATAAAAATATAAACAGTATAATTTTGACAGCGCCTAAAGCCCTGTCAAATTGATAATTTGATAGGGCTTTAGGCGCTATTAGTTTACAAATACAAAATCCCAAATGCAAAAAAAATTAAAAGTATTTTTAAGAAAAATACCGCGGTTTTTATTAAAAATAGAAAATCTGGTTATTTTTTTATTAGTTATAATTATTTTGACCAAATTTGCCGGGTCTTTTTTTATTTTTAGCAAATTTAAAGATTTGCGTAATGATGTTATTAGCCTGAATATTATTTACAATAATATAAACAATAAGCAGACCGAGCTTAACGAGAGAATAAAAAATATCCAAAGCTCAGTCATGCGTCTTCAAGCCCGAATTTATCGTTCTGATACGGACGAGGAAAAATAAAATTATACTGTCATTGCGAGAAGCGAAGCTTTGTGGCAATCCCGTGATAATTGCTCTATTCTCGGGATTGCCACGCCGCTTTGCGGCTTGTAATGACAATAAACGCGTAATTCCTAAATAAATAATATAAATAATTAATAAATAATAAAATTAGATAATAGATTATATGAGAAGGAGAAATTATTTTCAAAAAACATTAATTAGCATTGTAATTTTTTCAATGCTGGTCTGGAGTTTTGGTACGCCATTTACTTTTTTTATAAAAGAAGCTCGAGCTGAAGGCGGGGTTGACATGATCTATCTGGGCGGTAATAATATGCCGGCCATGATTACAAGTACCAGCACAGCCACAGCTGTTATAAAATTCGAGATATATGATTCTAACGGCGGTACTTTGCAAAGTATGGGTATTCAGTTAAATGAAGATTCTGGAAGTGGTTTTGACCCTAGCGTGGCCTTGGCGCCGCTAGTTGGCTCAGGTGCAATTTCCGGTATGTCTTTATGGAAGGATAATGGTGATGGTGTTTTCAGTACTTCTTCAGACACTTATGCCACAACGCTTGGTTCCTGGAGCGGAACCGGCCCCTGGATTGCGACTTTTTCCAGTATTGGCTGGAGTATCGGGTTGACATACCCAACCAGAACGACCATTTTTCTTGCTTTTAATGCCGATGAGTTTGCTTCCGGAGATGAGCCTTATGCTTTTGGGGTAAAGATGAATATTGGCAGTATAGATATTTCCGGAGGATCGATCGTTTCCTGGCCAACTACTACAGAATATCGCGGTCCGATAATACTCGGGGATGAGGGTGGTTGGGGTTCGCCAATCGTGATTTCGGAAATAATGACAGCCAGCTCATCGCCCACTAATGAATTTGTTGAGCTTTATAACCGTTCGGATCAGACCATTGACCTAAATGGCTGGAGTGTAAACTATAATCCCTACAATGTTGCCAGTAATACTAATTGGATATATGAATTAGATTATTTTTTAACAACTACTTTAATGGAGCCCGGAAGCTATTATTTGATTGCCCGGGGTGATGTTGGCACAAGTTCTGACGCAACTTACTCTGTGGTAGATATGAACACTCAGGGAGGTTTTGTCGGTCTATTGAACCCGGCGGAAGAAATAATGGATTTAGTGGGTTACGGTACTAATTATATTGACGATACATTGGCCGAGGGCGGACAAGCGGCTCCTACGCCCTATAATCACTATTCAATAGAAAGAAAGGCCTTTGATGATTCAACTACTATCATGATGAAAGACGGAGGGGTTGACCAATATATGGGTAATTCCGAAGATTCGAACAATAATGCCGCAGATTTAATTGTCCGTTATTCTTCAGAACCGCAAAATTCTAATTCAAGTCCGGAAATCCCAGAAGGAAGTTATTCCGAAGGAAGCAGTGGAGGTTCGGCTGTTTTAATAAATGAAATTTATTATAAAGCCGATAGTGGAAGCCGCTGGATTGAGCTGATTAATCGGTCCACCTCTACTGTATATATAGACAATTATTACATTAAACATAAGGGCGGTGTATATTATACTATTCCGTCATCAGGTTATTCTTATATCGCCAGTTCCAGTTATAAAATAATTCACTGGAATCAAACCGGTACAAATGACGCATACAATCTATACACTGGAGCATTGAGTATGGATTTAGATACTTTAGGCGGCGATTTGATATTAAAAGATTTTTTTGGCGGTGAAATTTTGGACTATGTACAATATGGCAGTTGGGGGTATGCCAACGAGACAGAAGCGGTTAATGATTACCAATGGACAAGTGGTGATTATGTGTCGCATTGTGTTTGGGGTCAATCGATTGGCCGGGATACTTCTTATGGTCAGGATTATAATGATAGTTATGATTGGCAGACATACGATACTCCCAGTCCTGGCATTCCGAATATGGGCGGTGATACGACTGCACCTATGGCCGTGACCAATGTAACTTTAACTGATAACGATGACTTAAGTAATAGCGGTATTGACGGCAATGATATTACTGTAAGCTGGAATCCGGCCACGACCGAAGAGCCGAATTTTGACCGATATGAGATATATGTATTAGCCAGCAGTACAGAGATTGACTGGAACAGTCATAAGCCGATAGAATCCTTATACGACGGCCAATACCAATATATTAATAGTGTTCAACAATCTACCTATACCTATGCCGGTGGAAGCTGGATAACCAAGGACAGCGCCGGTAATATTATTTCCGAAAGTGAATATAAGGCCTATGTTGTGCTATTTGATAACGCCGGCAACAAATCAAGCGTGGCTATATCTGCCAGCACAATGCTTAATGAAGAAGAATATTCAGCTTCCAGCGACTATAACCCGCCTTTTATAATGCATATGGGCGTTTGGAGCGCGGCTACCGGCAGTAATCTGCATCTTGTTGCCAGGGCCGATGATGACCGCGCCATGAGTTCAACCACGCCCTTAAGCGTAACCTGGAAGGCGGGGACTGATTTTAGCTTTTATTTGCACAGCGGCGCCTCAACTACCAACTGCACGTTTCTGCAGGCTAATTTTTATGATTGTGTTATTGGTTGGAACCCGGCCTGGGATACGAATACGGTTATCGGTTATTACTTAAAAGCCGAAGACGCGGCTGAAACTCCCAACGAAACATATATGTCTTCTGATCTGGACGCGGATACGAGCGGTAACGCGGCCTATCATCCTTTTTATATTGATTTTATGTCAGCGCCTAGCGATGCCGGCACTGATTCGGATTTATCCGGATATACTTTTGCCTGGGACGGAAATGCTTTGGCTACTACCACCGTATTTTTTGAGGGCATGGCTATTGCCCCGGTTACCAGCAGTGCCAGCGGCACTTTCGCGTTTCCGGATGATATTATGGACTATGGAATGTACCATTTAATGGCCTTAAAAGACGGATACATGAACATGGTAAATGATGTTTACCGCGGTAATACAGTAAGCTTTTATTTAAATGAAGGCGATATGAATATGAGCGGGGGAACAGGCGATGGCGGCGCCAATCCGATAATTACTTGGACAGCGCCCTTTGATAATATGATGGGAGCGCCAATTGACATATTCTGCACGGAAGACTGTTCAACAATGGGCGATTACGAAGAGCCAATTATAGTCGCCTTTGATCGGCTGATGAACGGCAGTACAATTAATGATCAGAATGCGGCAGATTCCGGATCAAATATTTATTTAACTTCAAACGGCAATGACCGGGTCAGCGGCAAGGTGTACTATGACAGTAATTCGCGTGAAGCCCGCTTTTTTGCTATTACTCATGACACCCTGGCCCTTGGCACTTATTACAGCATAGTCGTGACTCAGGGAGTTACCGACGACATGGGTAATCCGATAAATGGCTGCAACTCAGACGGTTCGTTTTCAAACGGTTTTACCACTATCATGTCTACTACTACCGATTATACGAATTACGGCACCGGCGGGGCTACTATGCCGCCTTACGTGATGGGCGTAACTCCGGCCCCGGGCTCGTTTAATGTGCCCCGCAATACCTCCGTGATTATTGAGTTCTCGGAACCCATGGATTCGTCCTCAATTAATGAGAGTAATATTAGATTAATTCTTGTTACCAATAGCTCAATGATGGAAGGAAGCGCTGTTTCGGCCACAGTCAGCCTGGATCAAACCACTCGGAGAATAGCCACTATTAATCCGGATGCGGACTTAAGTGCTACTTCTACTTGGTGGGTAATAAAAGTATTGGGCAACGTAAAGAGCAGTACCGGTATGTTTATGGCTAATCCCGATAGCGTGGACGGCGGCTGTAGCGACTGGACAGTTTGCGATGAATTGCTCGCAATTACCGCTTTTCAGTCAAATTTTCAAATAAATACCGGAGCAATAGACACAACAGCGCCGACAGTGCTTGGCACCTATCCGAATAATAATGACGGCATAATTTCCTCCACTACGGCCGTGTATGTCGGTATCGGGGCTATAGAGATTGGATTTTCCGAAGCCATGGATCCAAGCACTATTAACGCGGAAAACATAAAATTACTGGCCGGAACATCAGTAACCGGCGGTAATGTTAATTATGACCCTATGTCCAGTAATGCCAAATTCATGCCATCAAGCGCGCTTTTGGCTAATACGCAATATACTTTGAGAGTAGCGGCTAACTGCACTGACTTGGCCGACAACCAGCTAAATGCTACTACTTCAAAATATTTTAAAACCGGAGCCGGCGATACTCAGGCCCCGGAACTTATGTATGCCAATGGTGATGACTATTCAATTGCGGTTACTTTTAATGAACCCATGAATACAGCCCAGCAAACCGACGCGTCCAATTGGCCGTATTCAGTGTTTAATCCGGCTAATTACGCGGTTAACGGCCTGGTTATGGCTGATGACTGTAAAAGTTGGAGTTGTGCTGTTTCTGAAATGCCGTTCTATGACGCCGCTACCGGTACGCCTTTAAGCGGTCTGGGATTGAGCTTTAGTTATGATGACTATAATAACACGGTAATAATAGAGGGCTTTCAATTTGCTTCTTTCACCACTGATTTTCAGATTTTCGCGGATAATGTCCGTGATAAATCAAATAATGAAATCAGCGATAGTGGTAATCGCGCCGGTGATGGTTCGTATTTAAACGCGGCTCGCTCTCCGCTTTATAATAGTACTGATACGTATGGAGCATTAGGCCCGGGAGCAACAGATTATACCATGGAT
>Ga0164313_10004134_pt1 | contig 12970 bp, 33 predicted proteins | sample GuaBasSedimGuay4_FD_113735 | JGI IMG/M metagenome (GOLD analysis project Ga0164313, IMG submission 113735) | Subseafloor sediment microbial communities from Guaymas Basin, Gulf of California, Mexico - Guay4, Core 4569-4, 0-3 cm | ecosystem: Environmental > Aquatic > Marine > Hydrothermal vents... | reverse complement strand
TCATTATTTAATGTTTTTTGGTATTTTGTATGTTTCAGTTATCAATGGGTTTTTCTTTCTAAGCTCTTCTTGATCTTCTTTATCGGTAATATTAGTATAAAGTTTAGATAATCTCATATACTCCTCTACATCTGAGGCGGTAAGAGAATCTATTTGTTTTAATATATCTTCTTTATTCATGATTTAATGCTTTGTGCTTTAGAATATTACGTCATTCTATTACCATAAAAAGTTACTATACACGTATGTTATAAACAAGGCGAAAACATTAGTGGTTATCTGCGAATCCTCCACTCCATGCTTCTGGTGGTAATCCATCGTGTTCGTGCCTACTTTCGTACATATCATTAAGCTCATCAATACTATAATCAATCTTATCAGTTTCAAACGCCCAGTTTATAACAACAGGTAAATTGCATTGCTTTAAGTCTCTAATGAACTCCGCAACTTGCTCTATTAACCTATCATATTGTTCGTTTTCTGCATCTGTATTTGTATCTACTGTATTTGCTCTGTTTTCTTTTAATACCGCAAGCCGCTCGGTATATTTTTGAATCGTATTTTTCATTTTATAAAGTTTTATCTGTTATTGTAAAAAGCAACGACAATTTACCTAAACCGTTATAGGGCATTAAGCCACTGCATAAACCATTCGTAAACGTTTATTTTCAAGTGGTAGCTATTCACTACTACAAATACGCCAAAAGCAAAACCTACTATGCTATTTAGCCAATGTAAAACCGTGTAGCCTATGCTATATTTTGTCAGTTTACTAATCGGGGCAATTATCACAAAGTTAAATATAAGTTTGGCTAAAAAGGGCAGCCAGTTAAATGTTAGCAATCCTGCAACCATCCACAGCGTAAAAAGAAGCGAAACTAAGCCTTTACCTTTCAATAGGTCTTTATAATCTTCGGTCATTTCATCCCACTTTTTACCTTTATTCTTTTTACTTTCCTCACTAAATTTTTTGCTTTTGTCTACCTGCTCCTTTGGGTTTAAAATCCATAGCATTTCATAAATAATAAACGCAATAGCCACTAAGTAAAATATATGTTTCATAATAAATAACGCCCTATAACAATTTGTAAAAATAATAGCAGGTTATAGGGTCTTGTTAGCTGCTATTTTCAATTATAATTTAATGCTTATTTAAAGTTTTGCTTTTCAATTCTGCTACTATTCTTACAATAACGTTAGAGAGAATGTTTAATCAGATTTTTTGCAGTAGTCTCTATTAATATACTCTCCTTTAACATTTCCTCCGGCTTTGATGGCATCACTATATCACCAATAAGCGCTTTACTGTATTCTAGTAGATGAAAGTGTGCTAATTTAACACTCTCACTAACAACAGATAATAAATTATTTTTACTTACTACATCTGCAATCTCATTAAAAAGCTCAAAAAATGCAGCTTCCGTAAAGTATTCTTTACCTCTACTAAGCTCAATCACATAATCCATATTTGGGTGTTTCGCTTTTTCGCTATCTGTTATTTTTCTAGTTTTCATCTTTTATTTAAGTTTATCAGTTATTACCGTAAGTAAAAACGCCTCATACACGTGCCACGTTATCCTTTTTAATACATTTTAAATTCATCACCAACAAAATACAACTCATGTGTTTTATTAGGTGTTTTACTGTCTTCAAAATAAATATAATTGTAATCACACCATACTATTGTTTTAGTAGATGAACATGAACACGTAGCTAAATATATTAGTATAATTATAATTGGAATTACACAACTCCATATTTTTTGTTCTATTGTTAGCTTCATTTGTTTAGTTTTAATTATAACACTAATTTAATTGGTTTTTTATTCCTAAACTATGATATTTATCATATTTTAATAAATTCTATGATGTTCTAAAGAGTTTATATACTTTTGAGTATCTGACTTAACCTTTCTCCTGTGTAGCTTTACGCCTCTTTTCGCTGCGTATTCAAATATTATTGTAATAAAAAACGATATAAGTAAACAAACCACTAATAAAAAAATAATATTGACGTAATGTTCCATAATATAATTTTTTAGTTAATACCTTATACTTGTGTAAAGTTAACTATATACAGATGTTATAAACAAATAAAATTATTCAAGTAAATATAATATTAGATGTACTACTCCGTAAATTATTATAGTAATCCCAACTGCACTAAAAAATGTTTTTAAATCTGCTACCTTTATTAATATCAAGCTTGCAATTATAATAGATACTATGGCTAATATCAAGCCTATTAAATGCTTTAGTGTCATAATTTTATCAGTTAATAACAAAGGTTAAAAAGAATAACCTCTGTTTGGTTTATACTTTTAATTATCGTTGTAGTTCGGTTACTCATTTCACCCAAACCGTTATAACCCATTTGCCCAACGCTCCCACGCATCGAGCAAACGAAGCAATCTTTTAACCTTACGTTCGTACTTTTTAGGTATTTTGTTTGGTCGAATGCTGTTATCTGAACCGCTTAATTTACGGCTCAGTTCAGCCCATTTGATAATGCTAGAAAACTCTTTCAATTCTTGGTTTTCTTGCAATTGCTTTTTTTGCTTCATTTATTGCTGATTTTTTTGTTAAGTGACATTCTTCATAAATATGAATTGATTCAGTATTAGAATCACCCATGTATATGGTTAAGAAATATTCAAATTGAGTTCTAGTTCTGTATCTTTTTTCAATTTCAACTTTGTTTCCTTCGATTACTGTTGTGTATTTTGTAGTTTTCATAATTGCTTTGTTTTAAATTTCTATACTTCAAATGTACAGCTTTCTGTATTAACTACCAAATAAAAATACACTTTTCTGTAAATTATTTTTGCCAACCCACAAAAACGGGGTATAACAATAAATAAAAAAAATGTCTTAAATATTTCATATCTCTTTGTTTTAGTGTGGCAGTTAAGCCACTATTTTTATTAGAACGTTAATCTACCTCTATAGTTTTTCTACCTTAATAATTCCTATTGATAAATCAACATCATTAATATCTTTTTCTCCTTTTTCTACTAATCTTAATTCTTTAGTGTAATACTCTTTCATTTCAATTAGTTTATACCTATTCCATTTATATGTTTTTAGACTGTTTTTAGACGCTTGTAGTTTATCGAATGCTATTTCTCCTATTCTATTTTTTAAACCTATTACGTATCCTGATTCGTTTCCATGTAGATATTGATTACAATATTTTAGTTGTGAATGAACATTATCAGGATGAAATATTAATCCAGAATAACTCTCGCGAGAATAAAAATGTCCTGCATCTACATCACTAATATTAAAAGGTAATGGTCTTTTACAGCAAATACACCTTTTACCATGATCTCTAATTCTTATTAGTTTCTGAAAAGGTATTCGAGCTTCTTGAATTAACTTAGCAATAGATTTGCTTTCTATCTTCTTTTTTGCAAGGTCTTTTTTAGCTTTTACCTTTGCTTTTTTAGTACCTAATATGATAGACTTTTTTAATATTTCATGCCCTTGTTCGGTTAATAGCCAACTTCTAAAGCAATTTCTACATAATCCATACATGTGAATATATCTAAAAGCACCACAACTTTCATAACCTTTAGCTTTTCCGTTTCCTTTACAGGCTTTTGGTTTTCTTTCTATCTTAATTTTTTATTTAGATAATAAATAGACCAAACAAATATAGACCCTAACACGAAACCTTCAATGAACACTATAAAAAATATAATTGCAATATATATCATTATTCAAATTAAATAGGTTTAAATACTAAGCTATCTTTTTTCTAATGTACTCAATTCCTTTCGGTGTAATATATGTTGTTGCTGTATTAAATCCGTTTTGCGAACTCTCTTTTACTTCAAATAACCCCATGTTTAAATATTGTTGATATGGTATATTCCTAATAGTGATTATCTTTAAATCTCGCAATTTTGCCGTTAATTTGTTTCTGCCATAACCTAGAATGTTTGCAACTTCCTTAAAGCCTTGTAATGATTTAGAATCTATAAACGTATCGTAGCTTTGAACTTTTGGGGCTTGCAGCTCTAACTGCCTTGATTGATCCGCCGCTAGTTGCAAGGCTTCTGAAAATGTTTTTGGCAATTGCATAGTGTTTAATTCTGATTCCATTTTATTAAACGCATCAATATACTCAATCTTGAATTTGAGAGCTTCCTTGCCATTAAATCCCATCACCAATAAACTAAACCCATCTCTACCCATGTAAAATACTGGGTAATGTTTGCCTCTATTTGTATATGTGCCTTCATAAAAGAATTTCGCAGCCGAATTATCGGCTATCAATTTTCTTATTGAATCCAACACATGTTTGTGGTCTTTATTGAACCTATTAGAAACCAATAAACTATTGGTAACTGGATTACCTTTTTCTGATTTGATTACTAATTCGGTCATATTTATATTTTTTTGTTGTGTTTTTGGCTTTATTTTATAATATCTACCCTTTATAGATTCTGTTGTCATTCCAAATTGATGTGCTATTTTATAGAAACTATAACCTTCACTTCTCATTTTCAGCAATAATTCATCTTCTCTATGATTCCATTGTATACAATGGTAGTTTTTAGCCATAAATAAAAAAACCCCGTTTCATCATCGATTGCGGGCGAGTCAAAAACAGGGAATTATAAAAATGTTTCTTTGTGCCGCAATTCACTATTGTAAAAATACAAAATATTAGTTATAAATCATAATATTAGTTTTTAAATAAACTTACTTTTCTTCCTCAAACCTCTTTTAACTGGAGTTTTAAAAACTTCAATATCGTTAATTTTAAAAGGAAACTCTTTAGCCTTGTAAGTGTGATAGCTTACTTTTAAATCATCGCATAAAGTTTTTAAGTTTCCATATGGTTGTGGCGGGTATGTGTTATATATTATCACACCACATCTATATTTTTTATCTGTCATATCTTCTAGTTTCTGCATTAACATCAGTCATTAAATCTTTAAAAGATTGTTTTGTAAAATTGTTGTTTTCGATAGTTCCGAAAAGAATTATTTGAATACCATCTTGTGTATATAAACCATCAAAGCTTTCAAAAATTGAATCAAAATCTTCAAGCTCTTCAATTACTATTTCAATTCCTTCGTCTATATCGGAAGCGCAAAGAAAATTATCAGCATTAAATAATTTTAAAGAAGTGTTAAATTCATAAACAACGCCATCTTCCTCTAAGTTTGCATAACTTTCGGCTATTGAATAATCTTCGGTATAAAATGAGCCACCTATCATTTTGTTTAGTCCTTGTTTTGCACCTCTGTAAATTTTCATATCCTTAGCGTTAAAGTGTATGTAAATATAAGCACTATATTTATACTATGCAAGTATTTTAGTAATTATTTTACATATATTTCTATTTTTCTTAAAAATAGCTGTCCAACACACAAAATAAAAAAAAGTATCGGTGCTTCGTGGATAGTTAGCAAACCCAAATCTTTAGTAAGCTCTTCTATTTTTATAGTTTTCAACTAGTTTAATATTATCAACACTCTTAATACAATAGTATTCAGATTCTTCATTATAGCATTTTGCTGGCATATTATCATAGTCTAAATCGGCTATCGGATCGAAATCTTCAAAATCTTCTATTAAAGTAAAGTCTTCTTTGTTCACATCAATTGAATATATGAAACTTTCCTCATTGCAGTTACCGCAATCATCTAAGCCTAGAGCGTATTCTTTAGCACATTCCAAATCTGTAGTGAAAAACATACCTCTATCTTTATTTATTTCGCTTATTTCTCTGTGGCTTCCGTGGTAAAGTTTCATATCTGTGTGTGTTTGCATACTTAATTATACGTAAATATATAGCTTATGTTTCACTTTTCCTATTAAAAACGTAATTATATTTAATATATTTCTATTTTATTTTAAATAAATATTTATTTTAGTTATATATGCCTCCACGTTTTTCTATTTACAATAAGACTTATTGGGGACGGTGTTACATTAAACATATCAGACAATTTTTTATTTGTATAGTTCCCTGTTTTGTGAAGCCTCCTTATTGTTAAAACATCTTGCGTGCTTAATTTTGACTTAAAAACTCTCTCTCCAATAGCTTTATTATATTTACTGTAATCCCTACTGTTATAATCTATTAATTTATTTGAAATTGCATGGGTTACATTCTCTTTTTCAGTACACCATTCCAAATTTTCAACCCTATTATCATGCTTTACACCATTCTTATGGTTAACATCAGGTTTATCTTTATTATTCATGATAAACATAATAGCTACTAATCTATGTACATAGAATGACTTATTAACTCCATTAAAGCACAGTATACATTTCAAATAGCCTCTATTTAATGCAGGTTTTAATATTTTCTCTTTTATATTAAATGATCCTTTTAATGGATGTTTAATTGTTCTATTTAACGATTTTACATTTCCTAAATTTGATATTCGATACGATCCCTCATATCCTTCAATATCTTTCCAAATTTCTTTTTGCATTTTTGCGAATGTTTGATAAGTGCGATAAAAAGAAGGGCAACGGTTATCGCTTCCGCTTTCATTTGGTGATCAAGCCAAACTAAGCCCATGTAAATTTAGTGATATTTATTATTCTTTCCAAGTTCCTTGACCATTAAATCAAATTGATTAGGGAAATGTATTTCTATTCCGTTTTTAGCAAAGAAGAAAATTAATACATCTAATATCTTATTTATCATAATAGTGTCTAACTTTGTAGTGCTGTCAATATCAAAAAGTGTTATCTGTATTGGTTTCCAGAGGCATTCTTTAACTAAAGTCGATGTATACGGTATCTCTAATTCCATTCCTTTTATTCCGTTAAAATTAAATGTTAACCCCATATTATTAAGTTCATCGGATACCCACTGAAAGAATAAATGAAGTGCGCTATTTTGGCTAAGTGACCTTTTCCCTCTCTTACATGTTATCTTAAGGTTGTGAACTTTCGAAAGATCAAGATCGGAAACCATTTTAATAGCTTTCTCTCTTGTCTTATAGTTGTGAATGTTTATTACTGGCATTCTATTGATAATTTATTAATATCCTTCTCATACATTTCAATCCTAGGAATAAGGTTTTTTAAATGTTTTGAATGGAGCTTTATTGTAATATCACCCATTATACAAGAAAGAGTTGATTTATATTCAGCTCTTTCTAATGAGTTGAGTTCTGTTTTTAGTAATTCTATTGGTGTCATAATCTAGTATTTTATAAAATCTATTGTTTCGAATAAGATGTAGCGCCAACTATTTTAGAAGCATACTGTTCTGCCTTCCGTACATCTATGTACCCTATAAGACTTTGCCCTTCTTTGTGAGCTTCTTTTATTATTAAGGCTAATTGTTGTTCTGTTAATTGTATCATAATTTCTAGTTTTAGTAAACCAAGCTCAAAAGCCTAAGCCTCATTGCTCGGTTTATTTGCGTTGACGACTATAATATTAATCTTTATCTAATTCAATCTGCCTATCAATTTGCCTGTTAACCTCTTTCATATTCATGTTTTGAGGGTCTGATTGATTCATTTTTAGGTTTGCTATTATTTCATTTAATCTATTTAAACTTATATTTTCAGAAAGATCTTCATCAATACTATTCTTTTGATCATCATCGAACGCTGACGTTCGTAATAGATTGTAAGCATAATCTTTTTGCTCTACTTTTGGCATTTCTTCGGCAGAAGCTTCAATAACTCCGCTTTCTGATTCGTCGTAAGTTCCTTTGAATACGCCTTGATAAGCCCCCCTTAAAGCCTGAGCCTCAGCAACTTTTTTTATCATTGTATCAGGCATTTTAGCCCAGTTGCTCTTACCTGTATTATATTCTTTTAGCTGTATTGTTACAAAATAAGGTACTCTTGTATTTTTTCTATAAACTGAACAGAATGAACCAACTAAATTACCTCTATCTTTAAAAGAATTAACAATATGCTTAGGTTCACCATTTTCTATTGAAAAAGTATCATTTTCATATATAGCATTAACAATATGCCCATCATAATCTTCTTGCTCTTGTGCTTTTCTTCTGTAGAAGTCGCGACCACAAAATATTGCCGCTGCTTGACTACCGTATTTAACCGCCCATATTTCGCGAGTAAATGGATTAGCATTTAATGATTTGCCAAGCCCTAAAAATACTTTGAACTCTTCGCTTGATAACGTTGGAGCAAAGCATTTTTTTATAGTTTCTACACCTTTAACCGTCCACGGGTTTGAATGTAGATTTGTTTCTATTTCCGATAATTTATTTTCCATATCCTTTAAATTAGTGTAATTTTAACTAAATTCGATTACCATTGTTTCAAAGTCTATATATACATCATCAATGGTTTTACAGTCTTTTTCTAAAATATTTTCACAAACTTCAATAGTGAAATCATCTCTCTTGAATAATCTCTCAGCTCCTTGTATTGCATCTGTCGGGTCGTTTGAAACCATTAGTTCATCTTGATATAATACAAACTCGAATTTATCAATATTTAAACTATCAATACTCATAAACTCTTCGGTAGTTGTAATATTAATTGAAAATTCAATGTTAATATTATCTATTTCAACATCGTTGTAATTTCCTTTAGCTCTACTCAATGCTTTAGTACCATTAGTAAAGCTTGGTGAATTGATTTTCTTATTAAATTCTATTTTCATATCTCTTAATTTTAAGTGAAGATAATATCTATTTATTTTCTAAACTATGATAAATATCATTGTTAAAAACAACATTCTTCTTTGTAATTAAGTTCATTATACTTGAGTAAAATTAACTATACACATATGTTATAGCCAATTAGCATACAATATCTACCATCCCAACATTACCAGTTGATAAGGCTCTTACGGTGCATATTTTTTCGCCATTAACTAAAACTATTGCATCGCCACCAGATGCGCTTTCGTAAACTAAAGTATTATCCATTCTTGATCTCAAATAATACAATTCTCCATCATCTATTATTTCATCCATTTTTATTTAAAATAACTGGCTATAACAAAGTATAAAATTAAAAGGGCAATATAGCCTTTTGCTCTTTTAATCATTGTTATGGTTTGCCCTTCAAATCTTATACAAACCGTTAGCACACATTAAAACGATGATGCTAATACGTAATATAAAAAATAACTACTTTCTGTTTATGTAAGAAAATATGTCGTTACCTTTTGATTTTTTACGCATTTCTTCTAAGTCTATTTTAACCTGTTCTTTATTTGCTAACAAGTATTTTCTTAGTGCTATTTTTGCTTTCTCTAGTGCTTTCATTCCGTTACTTTTCATATTACAATACGTTAGCGGTCATTCTGCATCTGTAAAGTGGCATCCTAGCACTTTTGCATATTCGTTCGCCTTGTTAAATGTATAGGTAGGGCAATTGTATTTACCTTCCTGCCATTCATTACCATTCCAATAAATAGTGTCAACGGCTCCTTCTATGGAAAGAACGAACGAACCACTAACAAACGGTATATGTGAATTTTCAACCTTACTTTCTGCATATTCATCTAGCAAATCTACTATTCTGTAAGTTCCCATTTTACTATCTACCAATCTAACACCTTCGTAAGTTGGTTTTTTAATTCCTTTGCTTTTTAAAAATTGTTCTGCATTCATATCGTTATATTTAATCGGTTAAAAATCAACACATACCGCAGTACGTTGTATTTAAGTTTGCTTATGTAAATCGCAATCTTTTATACATCTACAATCGTTAATCCATGTTACGCACTCTTTCCAACATTCATCACGCTTGCAAACCTTCGCTCGTTCATCGCTAAACACAACAACAGGTATAGAAAAGTTGCTTTCGGTTTGTTTAGTATTAGCCATTTCGCGCTCTAATTCGGCAATAAATGTTCTATAACAACTTATCTTAGTTCGAATACGCTCCATCTTCTTTGTATCGTTAATGCCTCCATTATCCTTAGTGTTACTAAGCATATCAAGTGCAGTTTCAATTCTTCGCTTATAGTCTTCTAGTAATATTTCCATCGCACGTAAATTTTAAGTTATTTAATATTATCTCTTTACTTAATTTCATCAGTTAATTACGCACTACCGATACACTTATCATTAGAGTGCATTATAAGTATAAAATACAGCCTGTGTCAGTATATTGGTAATTCTCTGCCAGTAGTTCAACGCTATGTAATTCCCTATCTTTAGCAAATCCAACATCATCATCATCTAAAAACTTTCTTACTTTTTTATACGCTTCATCACTATTTTCGGCAATTACATAGCTTGTGCCATAAGCAACACCAGTACTATTTGTAGTCATTCCTCTAAGTGTTACTAAGTAAAGTTTATTTTTCTTATCCATAAATTAACGCACTACAACAATAAATATAAAACAGTGGGGTTGTAATGCTTTTTATTAGCCCATCTGTTTAAAGTGAATTAATCAATATTTTCAAAGTCAGTGCGTAAAATCCCACCGATTTCATATTATCAACGTTGTGCGCAATACTAAAACGAGTTAGTGTCGGCAGAATCTTCGTCAATGGTTATTGTTAATTTGCCAGAACAATCTTTAGCCCATTCAAGTATCTTGTGTATTGGAGTTTCTCTGTCAAATGATTTAGTTTCCATCCACATATCACCAACAGATTCATTACCTGCGCTTCGTTCTTTAATGGCTATCACTTTTTTAAAATCAGGATAATATTTCATAATCTTATAGTTTTATTTCGTTGGTAAACTTACAACCAATTTTTTTATTAAACAAACAAAACTATATTTGTTTTATAACTTATTTATATGTTACTTTGTCCTAAACTATAACAATTATATAATATGACACAAGCAGAAGCACATAAAAAAGTACTTGAATTACTTAATAGTAAGGTTTATACGCAAGTAGAACTCTCAAAACTTGTGGGTAAATCTAAAGTAACGACTCATTATAGAGTACAAAAAGGTGACTGGAGACAGAAAGAAATTAATATAATTGAAAAACTTTAATTATGGAAAATTTTAAGACACAAAAAGAATTAATTGAATGGATTTACGTAATGCGATTACAAAATACAAACGGCAGAGAAACCCATGATGAAATGTTTAGATTAGGAATAGAGGCATGTTTGGATGAATTGTATGAATTGAAATTAGTTGAAAATTTAACTGAGAAAAAATAATAAATATGTATTATTTAAAAGAAAAAACATTTAAGTACCTGTGTATAAGCTGGGGCAGGGATGATGATACGCCGTATTATTTCAGAGTGTATAAAAGCGACACTTCACCATTCTTTAGTAGATATAGTAAGGTTATTGAGATTACTTTTTACGGTAGAAGATTAATACTTGAATTTTAAATAAATTAAAACTATGGATGGGTTAAACTTTTGGATTAAGATTATTGGATTAGCAATAATAAGTATCTGTTTTTACATAGGATATTTATTAAGAAAAATCAATAATGATAAATAAATATAGTTTGATATTAAATTTAAAGTATTATATTTGCATTAATAGAAGTCCATACGCTACCCATTAGAACAGCGTCCTAGATGGATTCATAGTTTGGAACTGAACTTCCTAAGCCTCTAGTAATAGAGGTTTTTTAACCGGTTAAAATAAAACTAAGTTGCATGAGTAAGAATATACTTATTAATACATATACACAGCAGGGATACGCTGATCTTATCGGAAAAGATAAATCAACAGTTTCTAGAATGATTAAAAATGGTCAGTTGAACGTGGTTTATACTCATGATGGTAAACCTTTAATAAAGCTTAAGTAAAAGCTTTTTTGGCTAAAAACTTACAACAATGTTGAATATAAATAATTATTAATTAAAATTAAGTATTATGAAAAAGATTGAGCATAAAGCGTGTGGTGAATCTAGTATATGTATTTACGAACATACTGAAACCAAAATTAGAGGTAGTTTTTTTAGTTCAGAAAAACCAGAGGTAGGAGATTTAATTAATACAGCGTTTAAACGTTATGATTACGAAGTATTAAATATTATTGAGAATAGAGATGCGTGTATAAACTTAGAATGTGATAAAGACCCTAAAAACGCTTTGTTTATTCTTGAAGTTAAGAGGTGTAACAACTAAAATGGTTCTTAGAGGGGGTTAGACTCCCTCTTTAATTCAAATAAATAACCATACCTAAATACACAAACACACTTCTTAATCTACGTAACCAGCACAAAATTAAGGCTGCTTTAGGTAATAAAAAGTTAACCAGGATAAAAGACTCCATTAAGGCTGTTATGAATTCAAGCGAGGATATAGAGCCTCAACAAATAGATGGTAGTGAGTACGATATTATAATGATAGATGATGTTTCGGGTATTGACTCTATGATTGTGTTTTATATCATTGAGGCGAAATTTAATATTTATAAAATAGCTTTTAAAGAATTTATATAATTATGAGTAAATTAAGAAGTGTCTCAACTGCATTTTGGAGTGATCCATTTATTGAAGATTTAACCCCTGTTCAAAAGCTTTTGTTTTTGTACCTAATAACAAATGAGAAAACAAATATGTTGGGTATATATGAAAACTCAATTAAGAAAATATCATTCGAAACGGGTATAAAAAAAGATGATGTTTTGAATGCTTTGAAAGCCTTTGAAATGGTTGGGAAGGTTAAATACATAAATAATTACATAATTCTGGTTAATTATATGAAGCATCAGAATTATAATACAAATATGAAGAAGTCTGCAATAGATGTTTACAATAATTTACCTAATGACTTAAAAATTAAAGAGGTAGAGATAACAAAAGATAATCCTTTAGAAGGGTTTGAAAGGCTTTCAAAGGGTTTAGGAATGGTTTCTAAAATAGAAGTTGAATATGAAGAAGAAAGAGAAGAAGAAGAAGAAGAAGAAAAGGCAAAAGTATTTATGTTTAAAAATTCTTTAATTGATTTAGGAATAGAAAAACAAATAGTATTAGATTGGTTAAAAGTAAGATCAAAGAAAAGTGCGGTTAATTCAGAAACTGCTTTTAATGCTATTGAATCACAAATAAAACTAT
>Ga0164313_10004133_pt1 | contig 12972 bp, 7 predicted proteins | sample GuaBasSedimGuay4_FD_113735 | JGI IMG/M metagenome (GOLD analysis project Ga0164313, IMG submission 113735) | Subseafloor sediment microbial communities from Guaymas Basin, Gulf of California, Mexico - Guay4, Core 4569-4, 0-3 cm | ecosystem: Environmental > Aquatic > Marine > Hydrothermal vents >... | reverse complement strand
TGGTTATAAGGCCATGGAGCTCCGTTATTTTCAATATTAGTTAATGATATGTTTAATTCGTTAGGTGCTGCTGATTGTTCCATTACTAAGTATTGTCTCATATCCATTATAATGGATAGAGGATCAATACTTACTGGGCAAGCTTCTGTACAAGCATTACAAGTTGTACACGCCCAAAGCTCTTCGTTAGAAATGTAATCTCCTAATAACTGCTTACCATCTGGCTTAAACTCTCCATTTTTATCAATGTTTCTTCCTACTTCTTCTAATCTATCTCGAGTAGCCATCATTATTCCACGCGGAGATAGTTTTTTACCTGTTTGATTTGCAGGGCATTCACTAGTACATCGTCCACACTCGGTACATGTATAAGCATTTAGTAATTGTGTACGATTAAGATCCATTACATCACTAGCCCCAAATTTACCAGGTTCTTTTGCCCCTTCAGGAGGTGTGGCAAATGGATCTACATTAGGATCCATCATCAATTTAACTTCTTTAGTAACAGACTCTAAATTTTTGAATTGCCCTTTTGGAGTTACGCTTCCGTAGTACACATTTGGGAATGCTAATAAAATATGTAAGTGCTTTGAAAAATATAAATAATTTAAGAATACTAAAATGCCTACAATATGCAACCACCAAGCAGTACGCTCTAAAAGGTGAAGTGTACCTTCATCAAAACTTGAAAATAAGGGAGCTAAGAACTGGCTAATAATATTTCCTGAATTCATTTCTTGAAAATGAAAATCTGTAGCATTCATTATTAAGAACAATGACATTAAAACCATTTCAAAATAAAGAATGTAGAGGGCATCATTTTTTGGCCATTTAGTCATTTCTTTATTCCAAAAACGAGGAATACGAATCACCATTCTTCTAATCCAAAAAATACAAACCGTAATTAAAACCATTACAGCTAAAATCTCAAAAGACCCTATTAAAAAAGCATAAAGACCTCCTAAAAATGAAAATGCCCGATGAGTACCAAAAAGCCCATCAATGATGATTTCTAAAACCTCTATGTTAATGATAATAAAGCCAGCATATACAATTATATGAAGCAATCCAGCAACTGGTTTTACCACCATTTTAGATTGTCCTAATGCAATTCGAATTACATTATTCCATCTTTCTTTTTTATGGTCTGAGGCATCTACTTTGTGCCCTAGTTGTATGTTACGTATGATTTTTTTGCTATTTTTAATAAAATAACCAAATCCAATTATGAGTGCTACTAAAAAAATAATATTGGGAATGTATTGCATAGACTATTTATTATCCTCTTCTGGAGATTCGTAAGGTTTTGCTTTTTTTCCAAAGACAGAAATATTCACATAACGCTTAGGGTTCTCTTTTAAATCTCTAAGTAATTCTTCTAACTCTTTTGAAGCTCCTTCAAGGTTATTGTATAATTCTTCATCGTTAACCAGTTTGCCAATACTTCCTTCTCCATTATCAATTTTAGACATCACAGAATTAAAACTAGTTAAAGTTTTTTCTAAACTTGTTGCTAACCCTCTAATATCAACCTGATTTAATGAATCTGTAAATTGAGCTAAATTTGCTGTAGTTGTCTCTAAATAAGTAAAAGTACTGTCAAGTTTCGGTTTGTTTTCACTTAGTAATCCATCAAGGTTTGCTGAAGCTTTTTCAAATGAAGACATTGTATTATTTAAACTTGCGATAGCTTCTTCTAGATTTCTTTTTGAATTATCGTTTAGGACAGCATTAAGGTTATTTAGTAAGCTATCAAGTCCAGACAAGGTCTGATAAATCCGCTTTTCAAGAGGTTTTAAACCACTAGTCAGCGTTTCTAACATTCCTACCTGTATAGTTCCATTAAGAGTATCTCCTGTTTGCGCTATATCTTTATCATCATATTCAGGAAGAATAGCTAAAGCATTCCCTCCTATAAAACTGGTGCTATAAATTTCTACTAAACTGTTTTTAGAAAATTCGAATTCTTTATCTAGTGCAAAAGTAACAATGAGGCCTCCTTGATTATTTGCGAAATCTATTTTTTTAACTTTCCCTATAACATATCCATTTACTGTAACTGGTGCAGAAACAGCCAATCCAGCTACATTTTCATACGAAACGTGAAATACTCTTTCATTTGAAAAAATATTTGACCCCTTAAGAAAGCTATAGCCATAAATTAATAAAAAAATAGCTACTAAAGCAAGTATTCCAGTTTTAACTTCTTTTGATATATTCAATGAATGTTAATTTTGATTAGAAACAAATTTAGAAATAAATTGATGATAAACGCTTATTTGTCTTCAGAATTTAGCACATCTGAAAGTTTTAATTTCTCGCCATCTTTAAAAGCTACTATATAACAAGAATCGTATCCTTTTTCTTTGGCAAACTTTTTCATTAATTGAATTTTATTATAATCAGATGTTTCTCCGTAATAATACTTGTTTAAGTTTCCTTCTTTTACTCTACTCACCTCTTTTAGCCCTTTGAAATTTGAAGATTTTGTGTTTATTTTCTTGCTTACAGCTGCAAGTTGTACTCTAAATACAATGTCTTTATAAATTCTTTCTTCTGTAGCTTCAATAGCATCATCAATTTCTTCTTGAGTAATTACAGGGTTTTGAGAATCATTAGTAGCAAGTGATATACTATTTCTATAAGATAATATCCCATTTGCAATTTCTCTTGCCATCTCTGCCTGCCCTTTTTTAGAATTAAGATAAGCTCCCTCTTTTTTATTGGTTAAAAAACCCGTTTCTACTAATACACTTGGCATATAACTTTTATACAAAACCATAAATCCAGCCTGCTTTACACTTCTATCTTTACGCTTCAGGTTATTTGTAAAATTATTCTGAATCAAGCTTGCAAGTAGGATACTTTGGTCTAAATATTCTTCTTGCATTAATGTCATTCCTATTAAAGACTCAGGAGAGTTAGGATCAAAACCTGCATAATTCTCTTCATAATTTTCTTCTAGAAATATTACTTCATTCTCTCTTTTAGCAACTTCAAAATTTGCTTGAGTTCTATGCAATCCTAATACAAATGTTCCTGCTCCATAAGCATTGTTAGTAAAAGCATCACAGTGTACCGATACGAATAAATCTGCATCTGCTTTATTTGCTACAGGAGCTCTTTCGTGTAGTTTAATGAAAACATCTGTTTTTCTAGTGTACAATACTTTAACATTTGGCTCTTTTTCTAGTATTCTCCCAACTTCAAGAACAATTTTTAATGCAATATCTTTTTCTTTATAGCCGTTACCTGTATTACCAGGGTCATATCCTCCGTGTCCAGCATCGAGAACAACAATAAAGGGTTTCATGGTATTATTATTGTTATTTATAAAAGAAGAAAAAAATAAAATAGTAATAAATAACAATAAAATTGAGGCGATTTTTGTTTTCATGTATTTAATAACGTGTTGTTTATATTACTAGTATTAAATTATTGCATTTAAAAATTATAGCACAAAAAATATGCTTAATTTTGAATTTTACTGTTAATTAGGTAGTATGACAATAACTAAGCCAAATTTACAAAAAATAGTATCGTAGCATTGCAAACATTCAGGCAATTTTTATTAGTTACCACAACTATTCTACTATTCTGTGGTACATCTTTGTATTCCCAAGATATTCCTCCTAAAAACGAAACGAACATTCCTATTAAAGAAACGCAAGGTTCTTTAAATGTTGCTGCTTCTAATCTTATTCCTGAAATCAATGAAGCAGTAACTGATACTGTAAAAACAGACACTATAAAACCCAGCGAAGAACTTCTAACCAGTGTAATTGACTATTACGGAGAAGAATATGTTTATATAGATAAATTAAAAAATAAGGTTTATCTGCTAGATAATGCTTATATAACTTATGAGGATATGCGCATTGAAGCGGGTTATATTATCTTGGATTATAATAAAAATGAGATTTATGCAAAAGGAATAGACAGTGCTGGGGTATATTCTCAAAAACCAATTTTCACACAAGCTAGCAATGAAGTAATACCAGATTCTATCCGGTTTAATATGGATACCAAAAAGGCCGTTATCTACAATTCAAGGTCAGGACAAGATGATATTAAATATATTGCCGAGGTAACCAAAAAAATTAATGATTCTGTTTATTTTCTTAAAAACATAAAGTTTACAACAGCTAAAGACATAGATAATCCTGAATATTATTTTTATACTAGACGTGCAAAAGTAGTTCCTCAAAAGAAAATCGTTACAGGTTTTACCAATATGTATATAGCTGACGTCCCACTTCCTATTGGATTGCCATTTGCATTTTTTCCTTTGTCTAAAGATCGCTCTTCCGGATTTATTATTCCTAGTATAGGTGATAATAGGGATAGAGGCTTTTTCTTCCAAAATGGAGGATATTATTTTGCTGTTAATGATTATTTTGACTTAACCATTTTAGGAGATTATTATACTAATGGGAGTTACGCAATTCGTGCGGAGACAGCTTATTCAGTTCGTTATAAATTTAGTGGAAATTTAAGTTTTCGTTTTGAAAAGTTAATCAATAGTGAACGTGGGTTTCCAGACTTTAGTGAGAGTTCTGTTTATAATATCCGTTGGAATCATCAACAAGATGCGAAATCTAGTCCAAGCTCTAGGTTTTCAGCTTCTGTAAACTTAGGAAGCAGTAAATATTTTAGTGAATCTATAAATCAAACCAATAATGCGAGTTCGCTTATTAATACTTTAAGTTCTTCTATATCCTATTCAAAAACTTTTGAGGGAGAGCCACAAGTTAATTTAACCATTGCAGGAACTCATTCGCAGAATACAAATACTGAGGAAATTAATATGTCATTACCTAATGTTAATGCCAGTGTTTCTCGTATTTTTCCTTTCGAACCTAAAATTGGAACAAAAAAAGGAATAATAGAAAACATCAATTTACAATACAATTTAGCTGCTGAGAACAGAATAAGAACGACAGACTCTTTGTTTTTTAAATCTGAAATGTTTGAGAGTGCTCAAGTTGGTGCTCGACATAATATCCCTATAAGTACTAATTTTAAAATATTAAAATATTTAAGTGCATCTGCTAGTACCAATTACCAAGAAACATGGGTTTTTAAAACTATAGAGCAAGAATATGACCAGGAACTCAATGATGGTGTTGGCGGTGTTGTAAAAGATACAGTTAATGGTTTTGATAGCTACCGAACCTATAACTTTTCAACAAGCTTAGGAACCACCATGTACGGGATGTTTAATTTTGGAAAAGGTAAAAAAATTCAAGCTCTTAGGCATATTTTCAGGCCTTCGTTAAGTTATAGCATCAACCCTTCTTTTGATCAATTCTACGACACTTATGATGATCCTAACCAAGAAGACCCTGTATATTATTCTAGATTTGATAATTCACTTTATGGTTCGCCAGGAAGAGTTAAGTCAAGCAGTGTAGGGATATCTATGAGTAATACTTTTGAAGCCAAAGTTAGGGACAGAGATACTACAGCAACAGATCCTAAGAAAATAGTAATACTAAATAACTTAAATTTTTCAACTGCGTATAACATTGCTGGTGATTCATTAAACTGGAGTCCTATGCGATTTACTGGAAGTATTCCTATTGTAAAAAAGCTTGATTTTAATTTTAATGGAGTTCTAGATCCTTATGCTCTTGACAATAACAATAGAAGAGTTGATGAATTTAATATTAATAATGGCGGTAGTCTATTTAGGTTAACAAATGCAAACATTAGTATCAATTACTCTTTTTCAAGTAAAGATTTTGAAGGTAAAAATGATGATGATAACTTTGATACTGATACATTTAGAAATGGAGGAAGACCAGATGATTTGTTTGGAGATTCTACTCCTATAAATGACAGAAGCAAATACGATAAAGAAGATTCGCGAGGGGAGAATGATTTTGAATGGTATAACTTTTCTATTCCTTGGGATTTACGATTAGCTTACACCATAAATTATTCTAACAGTCAACGGCAAAATGAAATATCCTCTCAATCCTTGATGTTTAGTTCCAATATAGAGTTTTCACCAAAATGGAAGGTTGGAGTTTCTTCTGGTTATGATTTTAAAAATAACGGAATCACCTTGACACAATTTAGATTTCAGAGAGATTTAGATAGTTGGAGATTGTCGTTTAACTGGACACCTATAGGTAGTACTCACACTTCTTGGTATATGTTTATTGGTATTAAATCGTCAATGCTTAGCGATATTAAATATGAAAAACGTAGAGAACCAGATAAAAGGTTATAAATTAAAAACTCTTGTTATGAAAAAAATTATTAATACAAATAACGCCCCTGCTCCTATTGGTCCTTACAATCAGGCAGTATTAAAAGGAAATATGTTATTTACTTCTGGGCAGATTGCAATTGACCCTAAAACTGGTGAATTAAACATTGATGATATTAAAGTTGAAACTAAAACGGTAATGGAAAATTTAAAGGCAGTATTACAAGAAGCTAATATGACCTTTGAAAATGTTTTAAAGAGTTCTATATTTATTTCAGATATGAATAATTTTGCCTCTATAAATGAAGTGTACGCTTCTTATTTTGATGAAACAAATGCTCCTGCCCGTGAAACTGTTGAAGTAGCAAATCTTCCGAAATATGTTAATGTAGAAATTTCAATGATTGCAGCTTTATAGAAATTAGTTTTCTTCAATTTTCGTTTTAGATTTAAAGAGAACAGGTTCACTATCATCTGGAACAACTTCATTACTAGCAGATTCTAATTCTATTTCAGTACCGAATATTTTTTTAATTAATTCTCTTAGGGTATCAAAATCTACAGAATAAGAAATACCAATACCTTGCTCAAAAGTTTGGTCTTCACCAATAAATTGCAACTCTGCTTGCCTATTAAAAAACTTCACTCTTAAGCTTCCGTCTTCATTAACTAGCCATTGTACTTCGACATCTCCTGCAACTCTAGAATCATTAATACCACCAACAGGGATACCTACTTTTCCATTCACAATAATTCTTTCACTTAACTGACTTGAAAATTGAACCCCAATTTCATCTTCAGTCTCAAGCTCCACCGTATCAATACCAAAATCATAATAAGGACTAATACTAATCAAAGCATCTTCATCAGCCAACATCTCTGCAAGTAACGCATTTATTCCACCTGTGAGAGTACCCGAAATTGCATTTTGACCAGCAGCATCACTTATAAACGCATCTGTTGTTATTAAAAATAAGGCTTGTTTTTCTCTATCTTCTTGTGTCTGAAGTTTATATTCTAATTCACTTCTTACAGTAGAGCTAACTTCTGGAAAGGCGATATCAAAAGTTAATTCCGGCTGACTTATATCTTCATTTAAGTCTATATACACTTCAACAGGGATTTTTCTATTTATAGTAGGGTCATCTAGCAATGCAGAGGGGTTAGCTCTTGTTTTATATATAGCTTTTAAATTTAATTCTGCTTTGTCCGGTATTCCATCCCAAGTGATGGTGCCATCACGTTCTACTTCGATTTCCTTTTTTATTATTTTTCCATACCTGAAATCATAAAACCCTTCATAAACAATAAAGTCACCCCACATATTAAATTTTCCTAACGTATTAATTTCTAATAATAAAGTTCCTGCTCCTCGACCTCTTATGGCAGATTTAGTTACTGGGTCAATTACTATTTCTACTTCAGCATTTCTGTTTATATCCAATTCAAAATTTAAAGTAAGCCCTGTTAAGTCTTCTGTAATTATTTTTTCTCCCCGCAATCTCGCTTCTTTTTCCTTAGGTGACAAAAATCTAATAAAAGAATCATCACCTATAGATTCAGTATCGCTCAATGGAATTTTAAAACTTGTGTTTTTTTCAGTAGTAGCAATAACATCAATTACAAGTTCATCTATTGGACCTGTAATATCAGCTTCTCCACTAATGAAAGCCGTTCCATAAAAGAGCTTGTCTTCTTCAGGTTTGGTGTCTAAAACAACTAAATTATCTGTAGTTATATGAAGGGCGAGTTTCCATTTTTCAAAGTTTGTATGGCTTGCATTTCCTGAAAGCATCCCGATAGTATTGTGTTTAGTATCAGTAATTTGAGTGGATTTAATTTCAATTTTATCTTTTGTTGCAATTAAATTAGTTCTATCGTCTAAATCAAAGTCTATATCTAAATAAGGAACACCAAGTCCAGCATTTTTAAGTACAAAATTTCCTAATATATCTGGAGATTTTAAATTACCTGTTATTTGAGTACTGCCTGAAATAAGACCTCTTATATCTGAAATAATACCACCTCCAAAAGGGCTTATTGCCATTAAATTTAAATCGTTAAGCTCTACATTTAATTGAATTATTGGTGCTTTTGGAGACACATCAATATTCCCTACAGCATCTATAGATTTAATGTTTTCATTAGTCAAAGTAGCTATGATATCATAATACGTTAAGCTTTTATTTCCTTGAAATTTTAAATCTAGATTTCCATAATCCACATCATTTACAGAAATATGGTCAATTAATATACTTGAAATAGGAAAATAGGCTCCATCCTTTTGTATTACACTTAATTCTCCATTAATATTCCCTCTTAGATTCAAGCTATCCACGTGTGGTATAATATTTCCAATATTTACATCTTTAAATTGTACTTGTAAATTTTTGTGTGTACTATCGGTTACAGAACCAGCAAATTGGATATATTCATCATTATGATTTAAAACAATTGAATCAAACTGAATATCTTTAAATTCATTATCAAAAATAATCTTGTTTTGATTGTTATTCTTTTCATTTAAGTGCCATACATTTTCTTTATAAGTTATTGAGGATTTTTTAACTCCTAGTACAGAGTTACCTTCAGAATCAATTGTATGGTACAAAGCAAGGTCATAAAGATCTTCCTTTCTCTTACCTCCACTGAAAGTAGTCTGAATGTATAAAGTGTCGTTTAAAGTTTTATTGATGAAATTAACATCCTTCAAATTATAAAACCCGTTGTACAATGAATCGATTGAAATGTAAGTATTAAAAAGAGGATTATTATTATCAACCTGAAGATTTACTTTCCCCAAATAGTTATCATATAGCAATATTTCTGGGGATCGGAAATTTAGATTAAATTTAGAATCGTCTGAATAAACAGAACCTTTTATTCTAGTGTTGTCACCAAAAAGGATTTCTGGCACAAAAACATCAATTATTTTATTATGAATTTGAAAATTATAATCAATATATTGATCAGAAGATACTTCTTTAGGAATATAATTAGTATAGTTACTCCCAATACCATTTATAAAAAGTTTAGGAATGTCTTTTAGTATGAATTCTCCTGTTATATTTCCTGTAATAATATCTGGTGAATTAATTTCAATTGATCTTTTTAAACCTTCATTTTGAGTAGTAATATTAAAATCATCAAAATAATAATCGCTTTTTTCATTTTGATAAAAGGTCTGGTTAAATGAAATAGATCCTTGAGTATTGTCTAAAGAATTCCCTTCCATTTCCATAACAATTTTACCAGCAAAAACTGAAATACTATCCCTTTTAACTAAATTTAATTGGTGTAGTTCAGCAAATTGAACATCTGCTTCAAAATCAAATTGATTTAGTTCTTTCGAAACATCAATTAACCCTTTAAAGTCTAACTTTACATTTGGATCATTAATTGTTAATTCTCCATCAAATAAAGGATATTCTAGATTCCCAGTAAGAGTAATGTTTTTATAATCGTATTCTTCAAAAATAAAAGAGGTTATTGTTCCTGTAATTTTAGTATTTAGAGATTCTCTAGTAAACCCTACTCCTTCTATATGCAGATCTGAAGTTACGGTACCTAAAGAATTGGATTTGGTTAATAAACCCAAATTAAAATTAGTAAGAAGAATATCTCCAACATAAGATGCTTTCTCAGAATTGTCAATATCAGTTATATTGATATTTGTTTTTACATAACCTAATGTACTGCTCAAAGTACTGTTCGTGGAAAAGGTTGCTTTTGTTATAGTTGTATTCCCTTTAAATTTTATTTCACCTAAATAAAATATCTCCTTTGGCAAAGCATCTCCTATAACACGTGGCATAAATTTTCGTAAAGCATTGGAGTTTGTCTTTATAGTATGTCCATTTGCTTGAATTATAAAATCTTCTTCCTTTTTTAATAAGTCCTTAAATATAAAATCGCCTACTAGGCTAATACCTTTTGAATTAAGATGTGCTTCATTAAAAGTAAAATCATTGAGAATTCCATTAATATCTCCGTTAACTTCTATCAATTGGTCATTTACAAATTCATTGTAAAAAGCATTAATATCGTTTGTTGAAACTTGAGTGTTTTTTAACTGTGCTGCCATGACAACATTATTAGCAAAGTCAGACATCCCCTTTTCTTGATCGTAACTTAATTTTATTTCACCATTTATAGTAGACTGTTCAGTAAGCAGACTTAATTTTATTAAATCCAACGATTCTTGAGTGTAAGAGAAGTCTGAAGATAAATTTCTTATCTCAAATCCTCTTTTAGCTTTTAGGGATAAGGACTTTATTTCAGTAGAAACATTGGGGCCAATAATTATGAGATTCTTAGATTTGATATTGATGTCTTTTAAATTAAAGAGCTCAATATTCTCTAAATTTTCATCTATAATTTTTACCTTACTATTTGTAAGTTCAACATTATTAGCAACAAGTTCAAATGGTTTACTGCTTTTTTTTGAAGGATTATCTGAATTAAATTTATCTGCAAAAATGCTTATGTTATCATTATCTTCTCCTTTATAAACTTTATAATAAAATTTTGCTTGAGTAAGATCTATATGCCCAAAATCTAAATCTCCTTCTATCAAGTTTTTAATACTTAAAATATTTGTTTGAAGTGCTTTGGCATATATCAATGTATCGCTATGATGATCTTCAATATAAACTTCTCTTATGTCAACTTCTCCCTTCCAGTTAAGACCTAGTCGATCTATATGTATCTCTGTACCAAAATCTTCATTTACTTTTTTGGTTACCTTATTTGCTAAAATAGTTTGAACTGAAGGGGTAGATAAAGTGATAATAATAAGTACTACAAGTAGCAATATTATTGAAAGAATTCTTTTTATTATTTTTTTCAGTTTTTTGATACGGTCTTAATGTTTTATTTTTACCACCAATAAATATGCCCATTTTACATTGACACCAAAACAAACATACATTTTAGGTATCGAATCTTCTTGCGACGATACAGCTGCAGCAGTAATTCACAACGGTGTTGTGCTTTCAAATGTTGTTGCCACACAGGACATTCATAAGCAATACGGAGGTGTTGTTCCCGAACTAGCCTCTCGTGCTCATCAACAAAATATTGTGCCTGTTGTACAACTTGCTCTTCGCAAAGCAAATATCGATAAAAATCAGTTAAATGCCATAGCTTTTACAAGAGGTCCTGGTTTAATGGGTTCGTTGTTAGTAGGCACCTCATTTTCAAAGTCTTTGGCTATGGGGTTAGATATTCCTTTGATAGATGTAAATCATATGCAAGCCCATATTTTAGCTCATTTTATTAAAGCTGAAGAACAATCTGCTCCTAACTTTCCATTTTTAGCATTAACTATAAGTGGTGGTCACACTCAAATTGTAAAAGTGAGCGATTATTTTACAATGGAAGTTATAGGGCAAACACTAGACGATGCTGTTGGAGAAGCATTTGATAAAAGTGCAAAATTATTAGGACTCCCTTATCCTGGTGGCCCATTAATTGATAAATATGCACAAAAGGGAAATCCGAAAGCATTTAAATTTCCAAAGCCTAAAGTTAAACCTTTGGATTTTAGTTTTAGTGGGTTGAAAACGGCTGTACTTTATTTCGTAGAAAGAAATACAAAAGAAGATCCTAATTTTATTAAAGAAAATTTAGAAGATATTTGTGCAAGCTTACAATTTACTATTGTTGATTATTTAATGGATAAGCTTAAAAATGCAGTTAAAGAAACAGGTATAAATGAAGTAGCTATTGGAGGTGGAGTTTCGGCAAATTCAGGTATTAGAAATGCTTTAATAATTGCTGAAAAGAATTTAGGATGGAAAGTGCATATTCCCAAACTTGAATATTGCACAGACAATGCTGCAATGATTGCTATCGTAGGAGAACTAAAATATCAACAACAACTTTTTGCTAAAAATGATGTGGTAGCAAAAGCAAGAATGAAGTTTTAAAATTTTAGATATGCAATTATTCTTTAACCCTAATATTTCAGATACTTCTAAAGACATTGTTTTTGATAAAGAAGAAAGTAGGCATATATTTAAAGTTCTTCGGAAAAAAGAAGGTGACATTTTAAACCTTACTAACGGAAAAGGATTTTTCTTTAAAGTAGCACTTACCTATACGAGTCCAAAACAATGTATAGCCAAAGTAATAAATCTAGAAAAACAGGAACCACTACCCTATTACCTACATCTTGCCGTTGCGCCAACAAAACTAAATGACCGTTACGAATGGTTCTTAGAAAAAGTTACAGAAATTGGTGTTTCTGAAATTACACCAATTATATGTGACCACAGCGAACGTAAAGTAATTAAACTAGAACGCTTTGAAAAGAAAATACAAAGTGCTTTAAAACAATCCCTAAAAGCATACTTACCAGTTTTGAATCCAGCGATAACTTTAAAAGAATTTTTGAAATTACAAGATTCAAATAAAAGTCAAAAATTAATTGCTCATTGTGAAGAAACAGAAAAACAATCTTTAAAAAGCAGTATAGAACCTAATAAATCAATTACTATTCTAATAGGACCTGAAGGAGATTTTTCACCTGTGGAAATAGATTTGGCTCTAGAATCTAAATTTATTCCAGTAAGTTTAGGAGAAAGCAGATTGCGTACTGAAACCGCAGCAATTGTAGCTTGCCATAGTGTTTCCTTTGTAAATGAATAATTATAATAATTAAAAAAGCTCTATAAAAAGAGTTGTACTTTTGAATGCTATGCTAAAAAAAACATTCTTCTTAATTTTTATATTAAACTTTGTAACTATTTCGG
>Ga0164313_10004132_pt1 | contig 12972 bp, 5 predicted proteins | sample GuaBasSedimGuay4_FD_113735 | JGI IMG/M metagenome (GOLD analysis project Ga0164313, IMG submission 113735) | Subseafloor sediment microbial communities from Guaymas Basin, Gulf of California, Mexico - Guay4, Core 4569-4, 0-3 cm | ecosystem: Environmental > Aquatic > Marine > Hydrothermal vents >... | reverse complement strand
TATTGATCCCCCAACCTTTTCCATCCTGACCTGGAAACCGGAAGGAGCACTAAACAACCGTCCCATTGTTCTGGTGGGGAAAGGGGTTGTTTTCGATACCGGAGGGTTGAGCCTGAAGCCCACTCAGGATTCCATGGACTATATGAAATGTGATATGGGTGGGGCTGCAGCTGTGGCAGGTGCCTTCTATGCGATTGCGAAAAATAAACTGCCGGTCTGGGTGGTGGGCCTGATTCCCGCCACGGACAACCGACCCGATGGGAATGCTTATGTACCGGGCGATGTGGTTACCATGTACAATGGCACCACTGTGGAGGTGCTGAATACAGATGCCGAAGGGAGGATGCTGCTGGCAGATGCACTCAGTTATTCCAATCAGTACGATCCCGAAGTGGTGATTGAGCTCTCAACACTTACAGGTTCGGCACTTGCTGCCATTGACAAATATGGAATTGTGGGCATGGGGAATGCCAGTCGGGAGGTCATGGAAAATTTGAAAGAGAGTGGGGAACACACCTCTGAACGGATTGCTGAATTCCCCTTCTGGGATGAATACAAAGAGCAGCTTAAATCGGATATAGCTGACCTGAAAAACATCGGTGGAAAATATGCCGGAGCCATCACGGCCGGAAAATTCCTGGAGCATTTCACCGATTACCCTTATATACACCTGGATATCGCAGGCCCTGCTTTCAATAAGATTCCCTTTAACTACAGGGGAAAAGGTGGCAGCGGAGTAGGAGTCCGAATCCTCTACAATTATTTTCTCAACCGGTCAATCTAACCTTTAGATGCATGCAAGGAAAAATTAAAATAGGAATTTCTCACGGGGATGTGAACGGAATCAGCTATGAGGTGATTATAAAAACCCTCATGGATAAGCGGATCTGTGACATCTGTACCCCGATAATTTATGGATCACCTAAGGTGGCCGCTTACCACAGGAAGGCCCTGGAAATTGAGGACTTCTCCCCCACAGGAATCAACTCCCCCGATGAAGCAAGGGGCAACAAAGTATATGTGATCAATTGTGTGGACGAAAACATCAGGGTAGAGCTTGGCAAATCCACCGAAAGCGCAGGTTTAGCTTCCATTAAGGCACTTAATGCGGCTACAGATGCACTGGAGTCCGGAAAGATAGATGCCCTGGTCACAGGTCCTGTCAACAAGGCTAACATACAAAATAGCGACTTTCAATACAACGGGCACACAGAATTCTTACAGGTCCGGTTCAGGGCAGATGAAGTGATGATGCTTATGGTCAGTGACCTGTTAAAAGTGGGCCTGGTTGCAGGCCATGTACCCATTTCACATCTAAGCGCACTTATCACAAAAGAGCTGGTGGTTGAGAAACTCGAGATCCTTTCAAAATCCCTGCTACAGGATTTCGGAATCAGAAAACCAACCATCGCCGTACTGGGACTTAATCCACATGCCGGCGACGAAGGCTTACTGGGAAGTGAGGAACAAGAGGTAATTATTCCTGCAATTGAAGAGGCTAAAAAGTCCAACATATCTGCTTTTGGACCCTTCCCGGCTGACGGCTTTTTTGGCTCGGGCCAATTTACCAAATTCGACGCCGTTTTGGCCATGTATCATGACCAGGGCCTGGCACCTTTTAAGGCACTTAGCATGGATGAAGGGGTGAATTTCACAGCCGGACTTCCAGTGGTGAGGACCAGCCCAGCCCATGGAACAGCTTTCGAGCTGGCAGGAAAGAATCTAGCCTCTGCCACCTCCTTCAGAAATGCAATGTATCTGGCCATCGATACTGTACGCCACAGAGAACAGTACAAGGAAATCTCAAAGGACCCCCTTAAGTCGGGCCACAACCGTTCTAACGGAAGGGATGAATCTCCTGAGGATATTGAACGAGGGCAGCAGCGCAGGTCCTAGTCGTACCGGTATACTTTCGATTGGTGGTATACGAATTGAAACATTTGCCGGTCAATGGGATAGCAGAACATGTAGTACTCTGCGTCGGAATGTTTAGGAAAAAAGACATATCCGCTCATTACCTTGCCCGGAGGCAACGTACAATTCCTGAAAATCTCATCTTTCACAGCCTCTTTTTCTTCCGTAATCAATTCCATGTGCGTTTTTAGCTCTTTGTTCTGAGACACCAGGTCATTGGCTGTACCAAATGAATTAAATATTGCATCGGCTATATAACCTGGATTATCCGTTGCAATAAAACCAGTTGTTCCGACAAGGATACTAATGCTGGCATTAAGAATGCCCAGGAATGAATTGGTCCGTTTCTCCTCCACTTTATCTTCCAGGGCCTCATCATAATGATGCAGTACCCTTTCGGGATGAAGAGCCATTCTGGGAGGAAATTTTGAGGAATCGGCCATTGCACTGTCAAGCAGCACATAGAAAAAATCTGAAGGATTGATGGAAAGCTCGTAGGGTGTGCGGTTAATTACTTCAAAATCAAAGACCAACTGCTCTCCCAGGATCCCGTCGAAACCAAGCTCTACCTCAATACTGTCACTGCTAAGCGAGATATATTCCCGCCCCATGGCATAATGCCCTTCGGGCGCTTCAGGTGTAATTTGCAGGACTTCGCGTGGTGCCGTGCACGATGACAACAGAAGTCCAAAGATAATAAGGAGTAACGGTGTTCTCATGATACAGGGTTCTTGGTGCAGTAACTGCAACAAATATCCTGCCGAAATGGTTACCCAATCAGGGAACGATATTCTTCAGCTGACATAAGGGCCTCCAGCTGAGCTGGGTCAGACACCTTAATCCTGATCATCCAGCCATCACCAAAGGGCTGGCTATTCACCAGTTCGGGGGTCTCTTCCAGAGCTGGATTCACCTTGGTTACCTCACCATCCGCAGGCATATAAAGATCCGAAACGGTCTTCACAGCTTCAATAGTACCGAAAGTATCTCCCTCGGCAAGCACTTCCCCTTCTGTTTCAATTTCTATAAAAACAACATCCCCCAGCTCACCCTGGGCAAATTCAGTTACTCCAACCACAATTTCATCACCTTCCACACGAATCCATTCGTGCTCAGCGGTATACAATAAATCATCGGGTACGGTCATAGTTCAAATAGTTAATGGTCACTCAAATGTAATACTTTTCGGAAAAAATTCTACCTGCTTAAAATCATATATTCATTCCTACAGCGTAAAAGTCATACTGAATCCGGCATGATAGTTGGCATTGGGGAAGCTATTTGAGATATATGGATTTGTCATCCGCTGATCGTAAAATGCCCTGATTGTGAATTTATCACCCAACATGTAATCAGCCGATGCTTTCAGGCTGAAGATTCTCTGTCCCGCTGTAATCTCACTCCCGGAAATGTCCTCCAGTTTCCTGATTACGGTTCGGTTGTTCCGCATGGACAGATCGAACCTTACATTAAGGTCACTTTTAAACTCTTTCTGGTTCAGAACCAGTTGTAACTCATTAAACCTGTAACCCAGTCCAATAATAAATTCGCCACTATTCACTTCGTTTACCTGCGTATTGGCCATATTCATAGCCACAGTGCGCGACCGCCGGTACTCGATGCGGGTGGTCAGGCTGTTCTTCCAGTCCATATTAAGATCAAACAACGGACTGAAATTTTCATTGATACTCACTGTATTGATGTTGTGTTCCACCATAAAGTTCCCCTGCAAATCCACGGCGATAGGTACACCGTTAATGGTATCGAAGGTGTAGTAGGGATTGCTGGAGAAGGAACCCACGCTGTAGGTGGACCTGTAGGCATGATTGATCACAATGGAATTTACAGCCCTCTGAAATGCAGGGATTTTCCCCAGTCCGTCGAACCTGACCTGCCAGTTAGGCAATATGTCCCGAATGGTTCCTATGGCTTTAAGAGAGATAGAATTGGGATCACTGTCGCTATAAGCCGCCAGGAAGGCGGGAATTAACACATCCTGTGAAGTAGGTCCAAAACCTTCATAATACCCGGCAGAATCGCGGAGTATTTCCCCGGTACTCGCCATGTAATCGTTGGCCAGTCGCTCTGAAATTACTTTTCTGTATTCTTCCTTCAGCTTAAAGAACGACTGGGAAGACTCCACCTCGCTATCGATCTTCTCAAAAGATGTTCGAAGTGTAATGGTGGACATGCTAAAATTGCCGCTTTCGATCCTTCCCCTGGCCGAATCGGCCGGTAAGTTTCCGAATATATTGGCGGTATAATATTCCGATAAGGTGGCGGAGGCCATATGGTTCGCTGTCAGATCAATTTTTAATCCGCTAAAGGGCTCCAGGTTGGCCCGGGTGGTGAAACGCTCTGTATTGTTCAATCTGAAGGGATCATTCAGGTTCAGATCTCTTGAAAGCCAGTTGTTCCCAAAAGCTTCAGCCGCATAATCTTCATTCTGCCAGCCTGAAGCAAACTCCCATCCGGGAGCAAGTTTGCCCTCATAGTTTTGCATTCCCAAAAATTGCGTCGCCGGCAGATACCCCGGGAGGTAGGTGCCTCCACTCTTTGAGTAGGTGACATTAAATGATCGGACACTCATCAGTATTCTCACCGTAGTTTCAACAATAACTGTAATGGGGCTCTCCCCTTTCTCAATGGTGCCGGTAACCTTCACACGTGCATTTCTAACGGCCTGTTCTGAAGTGATCTGGATCCGGGTGGGGCTCAGGATTTCCGTAACTACATCAACCGGTTGATTGTTCTCATCGAAAACCTCCACAGTAATGTTCTCGGTTTTCAGGTTATGAGCCACATAACGCCCTCTTCCCTCACGCAGGTAAAGGCCAGACTTATCATAGATTTTGGTTTTTATCCTGCTTTCTGAAGCCCGGGCCCGGCTCTGTGCATTCCGGTATTTGGCATTGATATCTTTCAGATATCCCACCTTGTTATAGAGGTTTACAAAATTCAACTGCCCGTTCAACTGTATGGTATTGGAGTTCTTGATATTATTCCCCAGGTTGATGGGGCCAAATACAGGATCCTCCGGAATGATAGGCCCCACATCCCACCCGTAGGTTCCTCCATACCTTATATTTGCACTGGTCCAGTCAAGCAATGGTATCTTATTGATCGGTATGGTCCAGGAAGCATTGAACTGGTGAAAATAACGTGTGGTACGTCCTCCTGTCAGGATGCTGTTCCATAGAGAATCCCTGTATTCCTGGTAATTGTCTTGTCCTTTGCCCCACCTTCCTTCAGGCTCATCGATCCGGGCCATGTTGGTGGAGGAGAAGTCAAACCGGAGGCTCTTGGTCAGATCGAACTTAATATCAAAGAAGCGATTCCACATAAAGTCTTTCCGAAAGGTAGGTTCTACGATAAACTCGGGATTGTTGATATTTCTAACCTGCTTCTCAAGGTAATACCGGTCCATATCAGTCCGGAAGGAAATCCTTGAAGGAGAATAATTAAAATTCATATCCTTGATGAGCCTTAACCAGTCAGAACTCATCCACTTCACAGATTTAAATGGCTGAACATTTTTGGGCCTGGTATTGAAGTTGTAACTGATGTTTCCCCTGGTCTTACTTGTATTGTAATAATCCAGGTTGGGATTGTTACTGATCATTTCATTGCGCGAGAAGCTGGCCGACCAGTTCGAAAGGCTGTAGAACCTTTTCTTGGATCCTGTCTTATTCATTCTCATATTGGTCAGGGCAAAAGATTTCCGCTCCACCATATCCCTTGAATTCCTGATAATGGAATCACGTTCAGTTTTGGTTTCAGCTTCGTCGATGGCCTCCTTCAATAGAATATCAGGATCCAAAGGATTGTATTGTGGATTCACAATGGCTTTGGAGTAGCTTGCAAAGATGGGGAGATTCACACCGCTTTCCTGCTTGAAAAATTTCCCCATCTGAAGGTTAGTGGAGACATTATACTGAATGATCTGCTCCAGCTGCCTCTCCTGTACTTTCTGTTCTATACTACCAAACCCGGGCTGGCTGGTATTTCCGGCGAAAGTCACATTACCGAAATCGGCCAGAGTAAGGGTAGCCCTGCCATTGGCTGCCCATCCACCATCTTCATTGAAGTCAGTGAGGCGCAGTTCGTTCAGCCAGATCTCCCCCGATTTGGGTAATCCATCATCCGGACCATAAGCGTTATTCCCCTTCTTGGGATTGCGGACCCCGATCATAATGGTCCGTATGCTACTCATATTTGGATTACCCGATACCGATATGCGGTTTCCCTTCTCATCAAGTATGGAAAAGACCGATGTTACCGAAACTTCACTATCGGGATCACTCATGGCACGGTTCCTGGCCTGCTTAACCTCCTTGAACCAGTCCAGAACAACTTCGAACTGATTCTCCTTGGGCCAGACAATTTCACGATCACTTTCGCTGTCATTGTCGTACCTTCCCGGTGGCGTTAATTTCATAGGAATCTCATATTCATAGAAATTGTTCTGGTAATCCGATCCTAGCCTGATAAACGCGACCAGTTCATCGTTTTCCAACACCTCTCCCGGGATGGCCTCCGCATGAGCCTCCATCTTGATTTTCCTGTACTGCCGGATATCCAATTCTGTGGTTTTGTAAGCCGCTCGCGCATCCCCGTCGGCCAATTCATCTACTTTCAGTACAATGGATTGCTCATTCAGTTGCCTGAGCTGTGGCTGGGTTGGATCAATCTGACGGCTAAAACCGGGAGGCAGAACGTAGTTCACCGGTTCTTTCCCCGCATTTTCTTCAATATTCACTGCTGAAATGGACAGTGCTCCTTCTGTGGGTTCCTTGCCCGTCCAAGCCTCACCTCCCTGTGTGAATGGAAGCTGGTAACGCCTCCACTCCCCCCTGATCAGGTCCAGCCTGGCAAATCTCAGGAAGGTTGTATCCTCAAATCCGGTCATAAACATACGCATGAAACGGATGGTTTTAAAATCCGATATATCTCCTACTGTTCCATTGTAATCAAAAACGGGAATCCTGAATTGATACCAGGTTACATCTGCCTTTCGTCCATTTTCATAAGTAACCTTGTCAACTACTTTATCGATGATGTGGTTCCTTCCAACCTCCAACTCATTTTTATCTATATCGACGCGATATACAAAAAAGCTCTCCCCCTCACTTACTGTATTATCCCTGTTGATATCCTCTATATCGGGCAAAGAGGTTCCTGAAGTGGGATAGGACTCCGGGTTATCCATATCACTGGGAGAGTTGCCCTCATGGTTATTGTATTCCTTGTACCGGCCCAGGATATCTGTTTGCTGCGCATCATATACGGAACTTCGATAATATCTGTAGTCATCCGACGAAGGGTCGGAAAAGATACTGTTCCTTGCCTCCTGGGAGAGTTGTCCTGAATTGTATAGTGCTTCAACCTGGTTAAGGTAATCATCAGGTTCCTCGGAGAAGAAGCTTAATTCATCATCCAGGCTGAGTCCGTCCATTCCCACATCCTGGTATTTCCGGGTCTCGTCTCCGGCACTAAATCCCTGGACCAGAGACTGTGTAAGCGGGATACGGCCCCAGACGGTGGTATCGACCTTTTCAATAACCTCAGAGGTTGGTAGTCCATTTTCAAATACCTTCCGTGAGTCCTTCAACACGTCCTCCGAAATATTACCCAGGTTGAAGAATAGCTCTCCCCCCTTGTGGTCAGGCATTTCTGCAAACGGATCCATCAGCCAGAACTCTATGAACTCCACATTGGCCTGTTCAAAGTCACTGGAATAGATCTCCCTCATGACCCCTCCCCACCGGTTTTCCGTTTCCGTTAGCTTACCTTCCTCGTCAATGCCTTCATAATCATAGTTATAAGGACCACGCTCATCCGGATAATAGGACATATTTAAAACCGAAATTCTGGTAGGGACACCATTTGGATTTTCCTTGTTTGGAAATATATCCTGTTCATAAACCTCATATACATAGGCGCTTGACTGCATATCAGGATTGGCCTTGATGTGGTCGGGGGTACGGGAATCGTTGTTCAGGAATAGGGGATCGATGTGGTACCATGCAAACTTGGCCCTTCCGAAACCATACCTTCTGTCGTTGTTATATTCGGCTTCCGGGAAGAATCCCCGCGGCGTACTGGCCAGCTTCCATGAAGAAAACTGCTTCAGGTCGATGGAGGTCTCACTTCCTTCAAAGTCGTCAATGTAGGCATTCCCCTCCTCTTCGATGGCCTTGGAGTGACCTGGAACCAGTTGTGCAAATTCCCCCACTACTGTCAGTGATGAAGGAGCCTTGGTTTCGAGGAAGGGGAGCCAGTCAACCATGGTGGTAATCAGTTGTGATTCGGTGGAGTAACTGCCGTTCAGTCCCCAGATTGTGTTTGAAATTGGCTCATCACCAATGTTCACTTTCTGGGTCATGGGCCTTTCAGTCAAATGCATGGCCGTGGCTCCCAGCACAAATTCATCGGAGATATGGTAATCCAGGTGGGTCCCAACAAGGGTCTTGGTCTGAAAGTTGAACAGTGACTGGTTTTCCAGGGAGATCCGGATGGGGGTACCCGATTCCATAATTCCCTGATTGATAATGGTCACGCGACCCAGCATGTAATCCACTGTATAGTCCTGTCCCTCTATGAGTTCCCGTCCACCCGCAGTTACCTTCACCGATCCCTGTGGAACATTCATCGCATTCAGCATTATCTCGGAACTGTTGGAAGAGGAATACTGGCCGGCAATCAGGAATTTATTCTTTTCTGCCATCTGTGCTGCCTTGGTCTTTGTTGAGTCATACAGTGCCTGGTAAACATACCGTTCAATGGCCAGCTCCGCAGCATCACCATCCAGGCTATCACGGAGAATTTGCTCAAGGTCCTTACCAAATGGTTCCAGTAGAGGAAAAAAGACCCTGCCATTGGATGGATTGATGGTTATGCCGGGCATATAGTCAAAGATCCCATCAGGATAGGGATCCATCTGCGAGTTCATGTTATCCATGTTGAGCAGTTTGATCAGGATGGTCTTATTCAGATCCCCTCCCGGAAGATAGTTCACTGCATTCCCGGTTTTGTCATCCCGGTAGAGCACATCCAGGGTGAAATCGGTCTCCGATAACTGGTAAGCCCCCAGTGCATAGACGTTTTTCATCATCAGGGACCATGTATAACTCCTGGGAGTAAAGTTGCTGGGCTTCATTAGTTTCATTACCAATGTAGAGGGAGCACTGATACCACTTGACTGGGCTAATTCACCCACCGTATATGTTTTCCCCCGGTAGGTGTACTCATAGGCCACTGTAAGAATTTCATCCATATTCAGGGCTGTATTCAGGGAGATGTACCCCAGTTTATCATTAAAGGTATATTCCCTGGTGGAAAGCAGCCTGGCATTTTCAATCTTTTCAAAATCGATCCCCAGCACCAGCCCCGCAGATTCAAGTTCACCTGTGACATTTTTAATATCCCTGATGACTGAGTGGTTTATGGTGATCTCACTGTAGGCATTATTCAGTTCATTCCTTGGGTGTGAACCGACCTGGCCCGTATTCCTGGTGAATACGTCCGACTTCGGCTCATCTTCTGCCAGGTCATTGACAGCCAGAATATTCCTGGAATCTTCGAAATTGGTGGTCTTGTTGGTCACCCACACCTCCATACGTGATATGGAGACTTCAGAGGTAATGATGGGTAACCGATCCAGGGCCCTGTTATAGTTATTGCGAAAGTAGTCTGAAAGGAAGAAGTGTTTGTTTGCATCATAATCATCCACTGTGACTGAGTACTCGTTAAGCTGCGCACCACCCTGAACATCGATCACCGATGATTCCCCTCGTTGCTGGGAAAATACGGTGGTCACATCCAGTTTTCCAAACTGCAGTACCGTTTTGAGTCCGAACAAACTCTGGCTACCCGTGATCAGGGAACCCGGAAGCGGCATATTCACATTTCCTGCTTCAATCGATTTTATGATCTCATCCTCCTTGCCATTGTATTGCAACTTCGTCTGATTCTCAAAATCAAATGTGGCCTCTGTGTTGTAACTGATGTCCATGGCCATTTTATCGCCAATGGTTCCCGCCACATTCATGATGATCTTTTCATCGAAAGTAAAGGAGGGAACACTACGAAGCCGCTCACTGATGTTCGGGTTATCCTGCTTGGATAGGTTAAAACCAAAAATAAGCTCAGCACTTCCAGAAGGTGTGATGTTGATGGTATTGGATCCGAACAGTTTGTCAAAGGCTTCTCCCCCGACCTGTATAGGCGGAATAAAGGAGAGCTGTTGTTCCAGTGATGATCCGCTCGACTTCAGGCGCCAGTATTCATTAACCTGCTGCCTGAACTCATACCGTTCATATTCATCCTTGGTCATCAGGGTTGGTGCCCTGTAATTCCAGCTCCCGATGGTTTCAGAAAACACGTACTGTTTGGTCAGGGGATCATAGACCACATTGGAACTGATGTTGGATGGATTCTGCAGGTAAAGGGGTGAATTCAACCCAGATGTGGATAATGGGTAAGATCCCTTGTCAGAAAAAGGATAATGCAGGGTAGAATCCTGAGCATTCGCGGCAAAAGCCAACAAAAACCCAATTATAATAAGGGATATATGGTTATACCGACAGTTCACTAGATAAGCTTCAAGGCAGCCTTCACTACCTCCTCCACAGAAAATTCAGGTTGCTCTGATAAAATTCGGGCCAGGATCTTCTCCACCGTTTTCTTTGGAAAGCCCAGAGCCACTAATGCAGATAACGCTTCTTCGCGGCTTGTATTGTCTTGTGAAAAGAATAATTCATCGATTCCGGCACCTTTACCAACCTTATCCTTCAGATCTACAATGATTCGCTGGGCCGATTTGGCTCCAATACCTTTTACTCCCTGCAAAAGTGACACATTTCCGGCTAAAATAGCCTGAGTGACTTCGTCGGGTGAAAGGGATGACAGGATAAGACGGGCCGTATTGGCACCTACTCCCGAAACTGAAATGAGTAATTTAAAGATCTCTCGTTCCTCCTTACCACCAAATCCGTACAGAATCTGGGCATCCTCCCGGACTACAAAATGTAAATAGACCCTCCCTTTGGAGAGGTTACTTACCTGGCTGTAAGTAAAAACTGAAATATGGATATAGTAACCAATGTGTCCTGCCTGGACAACTAGATGGGCTGGAGATTTTTCTACAAATTCTCCTTCGATAAACTCATACATACCAATCGATTTTGGTATGCTAAGATAGTAAAATCAACAGAGGATTAGAGTGTTTTTTTCGTCTCGGTTACTTCGTAGGCTTCGACCAGATCACCTACCTTGATATCGTTAAAATTCTCGATATTCAAACCGCACTCCAGTCCGGAAACTACCTCTCTGGCCTCATCTTTGAAACGCTTCAGTGAACCCAGTTCTCCACTGTAGACCACAATACCGTCCCTGATGAGTCGCACCTTGGAGGTGCGTCTGATCTTACCTTCCCGTACAATACAACCTGCAATGGTTCCCACCTTGGTGATTTTGAAAGCTTCAAGCACCTCCAGGGTAGCTGTGACCTCTTCCCGAATCTCGGGAGAGAGCATGCCTTCCATGGCTGCTTTTACCTCCTCAATGGCATCGTAGATAATGGAGTAAAGACGTATGTCAATCTGTTCCTTTTCGGCAAGTTTCCTGGCGCTCAATGAAGGTCTGACCTGGAAACCGATCACGATGGCGTTGGAAGCAGCGGCAAGTAAGATATCCGATTCGGAAATCTGCCCAACTGCCTTGTGCTTAATATTCACCTGGATCTCTTCTGTACTTAACTTGATCAGAGAATCTGCAAGTGCCTCTATAGAGCCATCCACATCCCCTTTCACAATCACATTAAGCTCCTGAAAGTTTCCAATGGCAATCCTTCTGCCGATCTCATCCAGGGTAATGTGCTTGGTGGTCCGAAGCAACTGCTCACGTTGCAGCTGTTCACGTTTATTAGCAACTTCCTTGGCTTCCTTATCGGTATCCATCACATTGAAGCTTTCTCCTGCCTGAGGGGCTCCGTTTAAACCAAGGATCAATACCGGGGTTGAAGGCCCTGCTTCAAATATCTTCTTTCCCCTTTCATTGAACATAGCCTTCACGTGTCCGAAGTATTGTCCGGCAAGAACCACATCACCGATCCTCAAAGTACCCGATTCAACCAGTATGGTAGCCACATTACCCCGTCCTTTGTCAAGGGTGGATTCAACGATGGAACCACGGGCTCCTTTATTCGGATTGGCTTTTAAATCAAGTAATTCAGCTTCAAGCAGCACTTTCTCAAGTAACTCCTCGATGTTAATATTTCCTTTGGCTGAGATTTCCTGTGACTGGTACTTTCCTCCCCAGTCTTCAACCATATAGTTCATGGCAGCCAGCCCCTCTTTAATCTTTTCAGGATTGGCTGCAGGCAGATCAATTTTATTGATGGCAAATACAATAGGGACACCAGCTGCTGCTGCGTGATTAATGGCTTCAACAGTCTGGGGTTTTACCCCATCATCGGCAGCCACCACGATAATAGCAACATCAGTTATCTGTGCTCCCCTGGCCCGCATGGCGGTAAATGCCTCGTGACCAGGTGTATCCAGGAAGGTAATTCTGCGTCCGTCGTCCAGCTTTACCCCATAGGCACCAATGTGCTGAGTAATACCACCAGCTTCTCCTTCTATCACATTGGCACTCCGAACCGTATCCAGCAGTTTGGTTTTACCGTGGTCCACGTGGCCCATTACAGTAACAATGGGAGGTCTTGGTGCCAGATCAGCCGGGTCATCGTCCTCATCCTGAATGGATGCAACCAAATCAACACTGACAAACTCCACCTTGTACCCAAATTCATCGGCCACCAGGGACATGGTTTCTGCATCCAATCGCTGATTGATGGAAACAAAGAGTCCAAGGTTCATGCATGTAGAGATCACCTGGGTGGCCTGAACACTCATCATACTGGCCAACTCGGCAACGGAAACGAACTCCGTTACCTGCAATATATTCTTCTTAAGGTCAGCCTGATCACTCTCTTCCTGCAGCCTGGCCTGAACCATATCCCGTTTATCACGTCTGTATTTGGATGCCCTGGATTTA
>Ga0164313_10004130_pt1 | contig 12973 bp, 13 predicted proteins | sample GuaBasSedimGuay4_FD_113735 | JGI IMG/M metagenome (GOLD analysis project Ga0164313, IMG submission 113735) | Subseafloor sediment microbial communities from Guaymas Basin, Gulf of California, Mexico - Guay4, Core 4569-4, 0-3 cm | ecosystem: Environmental > Aquatic > Marine > Hydrothermal vents... | reverse complement strand
GGGGGCTGTCGGCACCACCGAAAAAACTGGCCGTTATCGGTGCCGGTGCTATTGGTGTGGAGATGGCGCAGATTTTTCAGGATTTTGGCAGCAAGGTCACCCTGCTGGAGGCGCAGGAACGTATCCTTGCCGAGGTTGAACCGGAAATTGCGAAGGCCCTGTCCAGCATTCTGGATGACGAGCCACGCCTGGATGTGCACACCTCTGCGGCCGTGAACAAAATCAGCGGTGCACCGGGTGCAATGAAGCTTGCCTATACTGACAGTGAGGGCAAGAAACACAGCCTGACCGTGGACTACGTGATTATGGCAACCGGCAAACGGCCAGTGCTGGACGGGCTGAATCTTGACAGTGCAGGTGTTGCCAGTGACCGCGGTATTGTCACGGCTGACAGCCGTTGTCGTACCAATGTGCCGCACATCTTTGCGGTGGGCGACGTCATTGGTGGCCTGATGCTGGCGCATACTGCCGCACAGCAGGGACGGGTAACCGCTACCACTATTCTTGGCGAGAACATGCGGTACGACCAGGACAAGGACTGTGGCGTAATTTTCTCGCGTCCCCAGGCGGCGTTTGTCGGCTTGTCCATGGAGCAGGCGAAAGCGAAAGGCATTGATGCGGCCGAGGTAAAGGTGCCGATGAACATTGATGCGAAAGCCATGATTAACAATGAAACCCACGGTATGATCAAGATCGTGGCAGACAAGGCCACCCACCGTGTTATCGGTGTGCATTTTCTGGCCGACCATGCAGACACCCTGATTGGTGAAGCGGTTATGATGGTGTCTGCCAATATGACGCTTGAACAGGTGGGAGAGGCAATTCATCCACATCCAACCCAGACGGAGTTGTTCGGTGACATGGCGCGGCGCCTGTTTCACGATTGCGTCGCAGCAAAAAGAAAACAAGGGCCTAGCAATAATGTCTGATATTGAAAAAGTGGTGCTCGCCTATTCGGGCGGCCTCGATACCTCCGTTATTCTCAAATGGCTGGAAGAAGTCTACGAGTGCGAGGTCGTTACCTTTACCGCTGATATTGGTCAGGGTGAGGAAATCGAACCGGCGCGTGCCAAGGCCATGGCCATGGGTGTTAAGGAAATCTATATCGAGACACTCAAGGAAGAGTTTGCACGTGACTATGTCTTTCCAATGCTGCGTGCCAACACCATCTATGAGGGTGAATATCTGCTGGGTACCGCGATAGCGCGCCCGCTCATTGCCAAGCGACTGGTGGAAATAGCCGAAGAAACCGGTGCCGATGCGATTGCGCATGGTGCTACCGGCAAGGGTAATGACCAGGTGCGATTTGAACTGGGCGCGTATGCGCTGAACCCGGACATCAAGGTGATAGCACCGTGGCGTGAGTGGGACCTGACCTCACGCGAGACCCTGATGGACTATGCAGAAAAGCATAATATTCCTGTCGAGATGAAGCAGGGCAAGAAGTCGCCCTATTCCATGGATGCCAATTCTCTGCATATCTCCTACGAGGGTGGCATCCTTGAAGATCCCTGGGCGGAACCGGAAGAGGATATGTGGTTATGGACGGTGTCGCCGGAGAATGCTCCTGACCAGGTGGTTTATGTCGAGATTGGCTTTGAGAAAGGTGATGCGGTAGCCATTGACGGCAAGTCACGCAGCCCCGGGCAGATTATGGAAATACTCAACAAACTGGGTGGCGAGAATGGTGTCGGACGTTCCGATATCGTTGAAAACCGCTATGTCGGTATGAAATCAAGAGGCTGTTATGAGACGCCTGCCGGTACTATCCTGCTGAAGGCCCACCGTGCCATGGAGTCCCTGACACTGGACCGGGAGGCGGCGCACCTGAAAGACGAGCTGATGCCGCGCTACGCTACCCTGATCTATAACGGTTACTGGTGGAGTCCTGAACGGAAGTTGCTGCAGCAGATGATTGATGCCTCGCAGGATCACGTTAACGGCACTGTGCGCTTAAAGCTCTACAAGGGCAGTGTTATCCTGGTGGGCAGAAAGTCAGAGTCAGACAGCCTGTTTGACGAGCGCATTGCCACGTTTGAAGATGATGCCGGCGCCTATAACCAGAAAGATGCCGAAGGTTTTATCCGGCTGAATGCACTGCGCATGCGCATTGCCGGACGCCAGAAATCGACTGATCGCCGCAAGAAATAAACCGGCAGCGGGCAGGATACAGAGGGGAACCTTCTTATGAGATTGCTCCATACCATGCTTCGGGTTGGTAACCTTGAGGCCTCTATCCTGTTCTACACCCAGGTCCTCGGTATGCAGCTGCTGCGCCGCAAGGATTATCCGGATGGCAAGTTTACCCTGGCCTTCGTGGGTTATGGTGATGAGGCCGCCAATACTGTTATCGAGCTTACCCATAACTGGGATACCGACAGTTATGACACCGGGTCGGGATTCGGACATATCGCCATTGAAGTTGATGATGTCTATACGGCCGCCGATAAGGTAAAGATGCGTGGTGGCAAGGTAATACGTGCGGCTGGTCCGATGAACGCGGGTACCACTATTATTGCCTTTGTTGAAGACCCCGACGGATACCAGATTGAATTACTGGGCAGGAAGGGCTGAACCTGCCCGTCGTTATTCTTTCAGTAGCAGGGTGATGTTGCCATCCTCGATGTGGATATTTTCCACGCCGTCGGCGAAGGCCTTCCAGAAGCCGGTTTCATTTCCGTAGTACTGAACCAGGTCAATATTCTTCATGCCACCCAGCCACGCATTGGGTATTGGTACGCCCATGACGCTGACGCCTTTCAGGATGACAACAGCACGGTTGTCCCGATAGGCCAGTTCCATCCCGGCGCGGACCTTGATGGTTTTTCCGCCCATGATCGGGAAATCCTCATCAACCGGGATCAGCAATTTTGCACTCATCAGGTCATCGGACAGGTCGATCGCCAGCTTTCTCGCCAGGTCGGTGTTCTTCGCCAGCATGCCGTTGAGTTCGCGCTCCGTCAGTGAAACAGTGCGGCTGGCTCCCTTTTCACTGTAGGGTTCGGGTTCGAGGACATCGGTGGCCTCTGTTGCTGCGCGTTTTTTCCCCCTGGCGGAACCGCGTGTTCGGTGTGACTGGAGCTGATCAATACGTTCCAGCTTCTGTGCCAGTACCTGTTCTTCACTGGCGGATAGCTGCACCGGTTTGAATTCAGCAGGAAAGATATAACTGCGTACAATCCAGAAGGTCAGGGCAGCGGTCACGATAATGGTGACCAGTACGATCAGAAAGATTTGCAGGCCGCTACGTCCCTGATTTGGTGCATTTACAGCAGTATCGTTTTCCATGCCTGAATAGTGACTGAAAAGGGAATGACAGTAAACTGCCAGGCGGCAATTTTGCCAGGCTGTCTCTGATATTGCCAAGCTTTGCATTATACTGTGGTGACTGCGATAGGTTCGGTGCTGAATCATGAAATTTCTAACCCTTGAAAAGGGTCAACTGGGTGTTCTGCTTGATGACGTTGTCATTGATATTGTCGCGGCAGGCACGGTCCTGTCGGTACGTCCGGCGGCTGCCACCCTCGACGCACTGGTGCGGGCAGGGGATGCAGTGACAGCCTCGGTTTGGGCGCTGGCGCAGCAGGCGCTGGACAAGGGCTGTGCCTGCCGGCCGTTCAGCGAGGTCAGGCCGCTGGCGCCGATTCCCGTACCGCGTCGTAATATCCTCTGCCTGGGCAAGAATTATCTTGATCATGCACAGGAGATTGCAACGAAGCTGCAGACCTCGGGTGAAGCGCCCCGGCAACCGATTATCTTTACCAAGGCAACGACTGCCGTGATTGCAGCCGGTGAGCCGATCCCGGCATACCCGGCGTATACGCAGAAGCTGGACTATGAGGCCGAGTTGGCGTTGATCATCGGTAAGGGCGGACGCGATATTGCCGCCGGGAATGCGTGGGGCCACGTGTTTGGCTATACCGCCATCAATGATATATCTGCCCGTGACCTGCAGAAGGACCATCATCAGTGGTTTCGGGCGAAGAGTCTGGATGGCTTTGCGCCGATGGGTCCGGTGGTTGTACACCGCAGTGTCATGCCGGCACCGGAAGACATCAGGGTTAAGTGTTTTGTTAATGGAGAACAGCGCCAGAGTGCCAGCTTCGACCAGCTTATATTTGATGTGCCCACTATTATTTCTGTGCTGTCAGCCGGTATGACATTACTTGCCGGTGACATTATTGCGACCGGTACACCTGCCGGTGTGGGTATGGGATTTACGCCACCCAAATACCTGCAACCCGGTGACGAGGTGGTAGTGGATGTGACCGGGGTCGGTGAATTGCGTAATCCTGTTGTTGCGTAATGCTGCACATCCGGTTTAGGGCCTCGGAAATTAATAATTATCCAAAGATTGCGCCGGATTCCGGTTCAGATTCAAGGCGCGGCAAGGGGCGCATAGTCGTTTTATGTAACTCTTGTCGCAACACAGAAGCTGAGCCGGAAGACAAGCAAGATTGGATGATTATTTGTTTCCGAGGCCCTTATACCGGCTAGCGTTCCTTTTCATGCTTACAGGTAAACTACGTCGTACATGGAAACCCATACGGTAGCAACGGTCGACTACGTGATCGCCGCCCTTTACCTGCTGGCAACGGCCGGTTTCGGTGCCTGGTTTGTCAGGCGCAGCGGTACCATGGAGGGTTTTACCCTGGCAGGAAAGTTGATTCCGGGCTGGGCGATCGGTTTGTCCCTGCTGGCCACCTATCTCAGCAGTATCAGTTTCCTCGCCAATCCCGGTAAAAGTTATGGCTCCGACTGGCGGCCATTTGTATTCTCACTGACCCTGCTGGTCGCCATTCCGGTTGCGGTGCGCTGGTTTATTCCGCTGTACCGGAACGCTGTAAAGACCACGGCCTATGAATACCTGGAACAACGCTTTGGCGTATGGGCGCGGGTATACATGGGTGCTGCCTATATCCTGTTGCAGATTGGGCGTTTTGCGGTGGTGCTGTACCTGACGGCGCTGGCGCTTGCCTCCCTGCTGGCAATCGATATCGCAACCTTGATACTGGTTCTGGGTGGCTTGACGATTGCCTATACCCTGGCAGGTGGTTTTGCAGCCGTGATCTGGACGGATGTCGTACAGTCTGTGGTGCTGTTGCTGGGCGGACTGTTTTGCCTGTTTCTGTTGATCAGCCATATGCCGGGTGGCTGGGAACAACTCAGTGCGACCGCGGCACGTGAACACAAGTTTTCCCTCGGTTCAATGGAACCTGATTTTTTTATTCAGGGATTCTGGGTTATTTTTATCTTCGGTGTTGTTGAAAACCTGAAGAACTTCAGTGTTGATCAGAACTATATTCAGCGCTTTCTGTCGGCAGCAAGCACAGCGGAGGCAAAAAAATCACTGTGGCTGGGCGGCTTGCTGTATATACCGGTTTCCGCGCTGTTTTTTATGATAGGTACCGCCCTGTTTGTCTATTATCTTAATGTGCCGACGGCCGGCCTGCCTGAAAAGGCCGACCAGGTTTTCCCGTTCTTTATCGTCAATGAATTACCCGCCGGGCTGGTGGGACTGGTAATTGCCGGCGTGTTGGCCGCGGGCATGAGCACGCTGGACTCTTCGTTAAACAGTTCTGCCACGGTGTGGACGGTCGATTTCTACAAGCGGCTGCTGAATCCGGGTGCCGATGATGCCAGGCAGGTAGCTGTCATTCGAATGGCAACGGCAGTCATTGGTGTGCTGGCGACAGTGGCGAGCCTGGTGATGATCGATGCTAAAAGTGCGCTGGATGTGTGGTGGAAAATATCGGCAGTTTTTGGCGGTGGCATGCTGGGCCTGTTCCTGTGCGCGCTTTTCTACCGAGGCATGCGGCCGCGCCAGGCCATGCTTGCCACTGTTGCGGGAGTGCTGTTTGTTGCCTGGGCAACGATATCCAGCACCTGGTTTGCCGGTGCCGGCTGGGGTTTCCCCCTGCATGTAATGATGATCGGGGTCTGCGGTACGCTGGTCGTGGTGGCGACAGGATTCCTGTCGTTGGGGTTTATGCGTGAGAAAGGCGGCCTGGCCCCTTGACCGGGTAAGTCCCCGGGGATCTATGATTGCCATCATCAAGAGCTTGCTGGTTCTGCTGCTGCTTGCGCTATTAGTTATTCCTGTGGTGCTTGTGGTGACCGGCATCGAACATGAACCCTTGATACCGCCCGGGAAGAGCCTGTCTCACGAGGACGTTGAGCGCATCAGGCAATTGCTCAGGCGGCATGACCCGCGGCGATTAAAACATGGTGGAATCCGTACGCTTGCCCTGTCAGAACGCGATCTTAATCTGCTGCTGAATTACTCGCTGGCCCGCACCCTGGGTATCAACTCCCGGGTTGATATCTATCCCGCCAGTGTGGGTGTCAGTTTGACGTACAGATTGCCGGAAAAATACTCGGGCAACTATGTGAATGCATCGGCACGCCTTTCACCAACAGCTGACAGCTTGCATGTTGACTCTTTCAAGATTGGCGGGTTGAGCATACCCGGATGGCTGCTTAATCCTGTGCTGCTGTTTTTCCATTCGAACATGCTGGAAAAATCCGGTGAGTATCGTGCTGTGATGCAGGCTATCGGGGAGGTCCGCATTAATGAAGAGCGGCTGGTCGTGGTTTATCAATGGCAGCCGGAGCTGGCCGCAAGCCTGAAGTCCAGAGGCTACGGGTTGCTGTTCTCAACAGAGGACAAGGCGCGGGTGCTGGCTTACTACAATAAATTGAACCGGCTTGCGGGTGAACTGGCCAGTCGTCGGGTTTCGCTGGAAAAGGTGCTCCCGCCCCTGTTTGAACTGGCCGGTTTGCGTGCGGATGAGCGGGGTGATCTGCAAGCAGAAAATCGTGCAATGTTATTGACGCTGGCCATGTATGTACTGGGCATTGATGTTGGCCGGTTTGTCGAGGTGCCGCTCGCATCACGGCAGCGGCGAATGTATCTGACACTCCTGAAGCGCCATGACCTGGTGCAGCACTTTACGGTGTCGGCGGCATTGACTGTGTCTGCGGGCAGTGGGTTGGCGAATGCTGTCGGTTTGTTCAAGGAACTGGATGATTCCAGGGATGGTACCGGGTTCAGTTTTGATGACCTACTGGCAGACAAGGCGGGTGTGCGGCTTGCCGAACTGGCTATCGGCACAGATCAACAGACCCGACTGTTGCTGCAGCGTATGAGTAATCAGCTGACTGAAGCTGATTTTATGCCCTCTATTGACCAGTTGCCGCCGAGTATTATGGAGCTGGAATTCAAACAAAAATACCGTGATCTGGACAGCGAAAAATATCGCATGGTGGATGATGAAATCGGGAAGCGCATCCTGCGTTGCAGCATTTATCAGCCTGCGTAGCAGTGAACGGTCAGGCTTTATGAATATCCGGTTCGTAGTTGCGGGATACTGTTATTTTGGTTTTTTGTGACAGCTCCCGTAGAATTCCTTATTGCCCTTGCTAAGTTGCATGGTACCCGTGTAGCGGTTAATAACGGCCATGCCCCCCTTGTTTCCCCCTGGCGTCCAGATTATTTCCTTGTCCTCTATGATTGCCGTGACGCCATTTGCAGTTCCTTTCGTGTAGTTGATGACGACCTCAAGCTGTCCGTGTTTGAAGTTGCAAAGCAATGTTGCGATTTCATCTGCACCGGCAGGCAAGCTGACAGCAAGCAGAATGCCTGCAACAATAAGTGGGGTTGTGCTTCTGAGTACGTTCATCATTAATAGTGCTTCGGCTGATTACAGGTTAAACATAACAGATAGCCGGTCGCTGTGTCATTAGCCGTGCAGAATGGCACTGTTGCCGTTCTTAGCTCTGCTATTCCCGAAATATCCCCGGCGCTGTGGGGCATCTATTACCTCCGGGTTTTTCAGATAGAGGGTGGGTGTGTCAGGCGCCATGGCAGTACTGCATCAGTACTGCTGCCTGGTGAGGACTCTGATTTTTTCTATGTCGCGGGTCCTGTAATGAAATGAATAGGATCCTCGGCCTGCATGCTGGGTTAATTCAATGCGTCTGCCGGATGCGCCAATCAATCGATATTCTTTTTCGGGTACATTCTTGCGTGTTACCTTGACGGTGGACCCCACGTGGTTTTTCGCGTCTGCCACCTTGATGGGCAGGTACACGAGCCGGTAACGCTCTTTTGTTACTGCGACCTTTTTTGAAATGGTATCGACATCCATATTCCTGGTTTCGGCAGGTTCAGCGGCTACCGGTTCCCTGGCCGCCATTGCTTCGGCCGCTACTGCCTCGGCCTCGCTGGCCAGTTTTTTGCTGACTTGCTCCATCCTTGCCTCATTCTGAATGTTGAGTCCGGATTTTTCAGAAAACGACAGGTTGGCCTTCATGAAGTGTTCAGCGTCTCGTGCTGTCAGCATCCGGGACTGTATTCCCCTGTCGACATGATAGGTGGTACGTATCAGCTCCCATCCGCCCCATGTAGTGAACAGGTACAGGGCAAGTGTTGCCGCTGTCACAAAGCTCATAATGTAGGTCAGGAAGGCCTTCTTTTCATCGTCCCAGTACTTGATACCAAAGAAGACGGCACTGACTGGAGATAACAGCATGACAGCAAGGCCCCATGCGGGTTTTTTCCTGAATGCCTGATAAGTAAGCCAGATGAGTGCAACCAGAGTGAATATAACTGCGATCTGCGTAATTAAAGGAAGCACATTCATTGATTGTTATCCAGGGCAGGTTGATGAAGCGTTCTTCAGTTCAGCTCAACTCCCTTGTCGGCTGCATCATGATGATTCTTGAATAGATTAAGGTGCCTGGCCCTGGAGCAATAAGCTGCAAAACAGTGCCTGAATCACACTAGTAATGCGGTGGGGGTGGCTCCTCGCTGGCAGGATTGCTGCCGGCGTCGGCGAGTGACTGGAGTTGCCCCTGAAGGGCCTCGATTGCCTGTCGTTGCCTGTTGACCAATTGCTCCTGAACGAGCAGGGTGCGGGTTATTTCGTCAAGGGAGGCCTCCTGATGCATGAGGCGGGTTTCCAGTGATTCAAGCCGCGCGATCAGGTCTGTGTCATTCATGATGGTGTTAATGCCCTTGAGAGTAACGGTTAGAGTGTGGTCATTACTGCGGCTGAGGCCTGCCTGGCCTTCTGCAATGCCGCATCAATGGAGGTGTCTCTGGCCAGTAGCACTCCCATGCGGCGCTGGCCGTTTACTTCAGGTTTACCAAACAGACGCAACTGTGTATCAGCTATACTTAATGCTGTTTCGAGGTTTCTAAAGCTGACCTTTGATGATGTCCCCTCGACGAGAATCACACTGGATGCAGAGGGTCCATGCTGATGAATATTGGGGATGGGCAGCCCGAGTATGGCGCGGGCATGCAAGGCAAATTGCGACAGGTCCTGGGAAATCATGGTGACCATACCGGTATCATGCGGGCGTGGTGAGACCTCGCTGAAGATGACATCGTCCCCCTTGATGAACAACTCTACCCCGAAGATGCCGCGGCCCCCAAGTGCGGCGGTGATTTTTCCGGCAATGTCGCGGGCGCTGGCAAGGGCCTGCTCACTCATGGGTTGTGGCTGCCAGGACTGGCGGTAGTCACCGTCTACCTGTACATGACCGATGGGTTCACAGAAACTGGTGCCACCGGCATGGCGGACGGTGAGTTGGGTGATTTCATAATCAAAGTCTACGAAACCTTCAACAATGACCTTACCGGCACCGGTACGGCCACCCTGCTGTGCGTATTTCCAGGCGGGATCGATTTCTGCGGGCTCCCTGATGGTGCTTTGCCCCTTGCCGGACGAGCTCATAATGGGTTTTACCACGCAGGGCAGACCGATGGCATTCACTGCTGCGGTGAATTCATCGTGGTTTGTGGCGAAACAAAATGGTGAGGTCCTGATCTGAAGTTCTTCGGCCGCGAGGCGCCGGATGCCCTCACGGTTCATGGTCAATTGTGCGGCGCGGGCCGTCGGGATGACGGTATAGCCTTCGCTTTCAAGCTCAACCAGCATGTCGGTCGCAATGGCCTCTATTTCCGGCACAATGAAGTCCGGTTGTTCTTTTTCAATGATGTCACGCAGTGCGGCACCATCCAGCATGGACAGGGTGTGGCTGCGGTGTGCGACCTGCATGGCGGGAGCATTGTCATAACGATCGACTACGATCACTTCAACACCCAGCCGTTGCAGTTCGATGACAACTTCCTTGCCGAGTTCGCCGCCTCCGCAGAGGAGCACGCGGGTGGCAGTGGCGGATAACGGGGTACCGATGCGGGTCATTGAATTAATCTCACGAGTGACAGGGGGAGGGATTCTAGCATCCGGGTTTCCGGAAGGGTGTTAATAGTGTGTTTGTTCTGAGATGATGAAACCGGTTTTGATCAGGAGGTGTAACGTATGCGCTTGTGTGCGGTGGTGCGATTGTGTATGGGCCTGCTTTGTCTGGCGACAGGTACACAGACATTTGCGGATTACCCTATCGAGGTCATTGAACTCAAATCACGCCCGCTGGATGAAATCCTGCCGGTTATTCAGCCCTTTATAGGTGCGGACGGGACGGTCACCGGTATGGGAAACAATCTGATTATCAAGGCATCACCGGCGCGGGTGAAGGAAATCAGACAGTTGCTGGTCAACCTTGACCGGCCGCCAAGGCGTTTGGTGATCACGGTGGGTAACCAGGATGATGTAACACGCAGTTCTTCCGGTTACCGTGCCAGGGCCAATATCAAGGCCGGTGACAGTCGCTTCAGTATTAACTCCCCCGGTTATCCTGTCGACAACTCGCGCGCGCATGTCAGGCTCCATGACAGCAATGTGCAACAGGCGCAGACATCCCGGTCCCGGGTGCAGGCACTGGAAGGTCGACCGGCCTATATCAACAGTGGTACACGGATACCGTTTCAGACGACAGCAGGCTACTATGATGGTGGTGTTCCCTATGCACAGCGATCAACGCAGTGGCAGGATGTCACCAGCGGGTTTTATGTGGTGCCGCGGTTGCAGGGTGACGAGGTAACGCTGGAAATCATGCAGCATGCCAACAAGCCTGGTCAGCGGCGCGGTGTTATCAACACCCAGGGTATTGGAACGGTCGTGCGTGGCAGGCTGGGAGAGTGGGTGGAACTTGGGGGTGTCGATACCTCAAGCAGCAACCGGGAGGGTGGGCTGGGCCGGTCGGTGAACTCACAGGGAAGCAATAGCCAGGGAATCCAGGTCAAGGTAGAGTGTCTGGATTGCGATGGTCAGGGGCAGCCGTTGCAGGATTTTGAATGGATCCGATAAAAACGGCGGGATACGACTATCCCGCCGGAATACCGCAGCTCGACAGGAATTATCGCTATATAGCTGATTAGAATAAATATAAGCAATGTTGGTGTGTCTGCAGACAACAGATTGGCGCGCAGGGTCATATTACAACGTGTTGTATTCAGTGATAATTCGTGCGGCTTATAATCAGCATGGAGAGTTAACAATGGGACTGAGTGAAATCAAAAGTACTCGAACACCAATGATGGCCCTGGTGGCAGGGAGACACTACTGCCCGGTAGCGGCATGCCACTGGCAGTGGCTGCTGCTGGCCGTGATTTTAATGGTCGTGATCGCGCCCGGGAGTGTGGCTGGTCAGCAGACCGGGGATCTGGATACAACGATTCAGCACCTGATTACCTACGTAAAGGAATCAGATGTGACTTTTAAGCGCAATACGACTCACTATGATGGCAGTGAAGCCGCGCAGCACATCCACAGGAAATACCAGCATTTTAAAGACGATATTGATTCAGTCGAGAAGTTTATCGAGCTCTGCGCAACCGGGAGCCTGATGACGGGCAAGCCCTATTTTATTATCACGGCGCAGGGTGAACGGCTGCCGTCGAGTGAATGGCTGAACACCGAGCTGCAGAGCTATCGTCTCCACAATGAACCCACAGGTCCCTAGAATGAGCACTGTAAAACAGTTTATAAATGAGTGCCGGGTGCAAGTGCCGCGTGCCGGCATGGTGCTGTCAGTGGTGTTGCTGCAGGCCTGTACTACGGCCGAGCTGAGAACTGTCCCTGCTGTCCAGTCATTCGGAATTTCCGCTGAGAGACAGGTACAGCCTGCCAGTACCGCTGCTTCAGGTCTGAAGGTCATGACACTGAATATGGCCCATGGCCGTGGCGACAGTTTTCACCAGCTGCTGCAAACCACAGATACCACGCTGGGCAACCTGGATGCCATCGCTGTGATGTTAAACCGCGAACAACCTGATGTGATTGCCTTGCAGGAAGCAGATGGTCCATCCTTCTGGAGCGGCAGCTTCAATCACCTTGCCTACCTGGCAGAGCGAAGTCCGTATTCCTGGGCCGTCAACGGGCGCCAGGTAGAGGGGGCCGGTCTGGCCTACGGTACCGCGTTGCTGTCCAGTTTCGAATTACAGCAGCCACAGGCGATTACCTTTGATCCATCGCTGGCGATGATCCGGAAAGGCTTCGTTGTCTCGACGATTGACTGGCCCGGTCAGCCGGAGCTGAAGGTTGATATTGTTTCGGTGCATCTGGATTTTGCCAGTGAGTTCACCCGTCGCCAGCAGGCACGTGAATTGATAGCCGTGATGCGGGACAGGGGGCATCCGATGATTGTCATGGGTGATCTCAATACTGACTGGCAGCACGAGGACTCAACCGTCCGTTTGCTAGCCGCAGAACTGGACCTGGATGCGCACAGTCCCGATGTGCAGGGGCTGGAAACGTTCCCGTTGAATGGTAAGCGTCTGGACTGGATTTTATTGTCCGGGGAGCTGGAGTTTAACAGCTACCGTGTGGTATCAGACGTGCTGTCTGACCACCGTGGGGTGGTTGCGGAAGTGGCCTTGAAAAGACCACTTGAATACGTGCGCAGTGCCTATACCCATCCTGCACGCCAGCTTCAATAAATTCCTAGCGCGAATACCTTGACCGATAGTACGGCTGCTGCCGTACCGGCTGTTGCGGGTAATAGCCGTTATAGCCAGGTGCATAATAAGCAGGTTGCGGTGCGACCGGGCTGGTGTCCTGTG
>Ga0164313_10004127_pt1 | contig 12984 bp, 30 predicted proteins | sample GuaBasSedimGuay4_FD_113735 | JGI IMG/M metagenome (GOLD analysis project Ga0164313, IMG submission 113735) | Subseafloor sediment microbial communities from Guaymas Basin, Gulf of California, Mexico - Guay4, Core 4569-4, 0-3 cm | ecosystem: Environmental > Aquatic > Marine > Hydrothermal vents... | reverse complement strand
CGCCAGCACCACCAGCACCACCTGCTCCTGCTCCAATGAATAATGAACTAGGACCAGATTCTCCTGGAACAATAAACACAGTTCAGGAAATGGCAATCAGTAATTTAGCCAGATTAGGTGGGATAGAAGATCCAGAACAATTACTCACTGATTTAGTTGCAAAAGCAGATAGTGGGTTAGATAGAGATATAAAAAATATTAAAGATTTAAGTTACACTGAAGCGGTTAAAGTAATTAAAGTAGCCAAAGAATTATCATAAGGAGATACTATGTCAAAAAGCTCACACACAGTACACACAGAAAGTATTAAATCAGTTGATTATGAAGTTTTGGTATTAGGACTTCCACCAGAGGACTTGGAAGATTTATTAACTCATTTTGTTTCAGAGCGTGGAAAAATTTCAAAAAGTTTATATGAGGATTTTCTTATAGCTAATTGTATCGCTAATTTAAATCAATTTATGGCACATATTAATTCAGAAACTATGGCAGGTTCAGTTGATTTATTAAAACTTAGAAAAGAAATTACTGGTTTAATATTAAAACATAATAATGATTTAAGATCAAAAAATATAATAATAAATAAAAATCATGTATTAAAACTCAAATCCTCTAAAGAAGAAGGAATTTTACTAGAAGAGAATCTTTATTGGAACAAATCTTATTATGATGATCATGGTAATTATAAACCAATTAAAAATGATAAGAATAAAAATGATATGAATCCTCCTCCCAAAAAATCAACTAGAGAAAAAGAAGACTCTGATTTAGATGAATTAAATTGGGAAGATACTAAGATTTGGTGGGAAAGGCTAAGAGAGTATATTGTAGTTAAAAAATACACATTAAAAAATATTGATAAGCTTTTAACTCAAAGATATTTCCATAATAGTACTAGTTTTAATACTGCTATGGTGTCAAATTGTATAGTAGACATAGAAGAAATTTATGAACGTATTGATGGTATGGGGGCTAATGTAGACCCTAGTAAAATCATCAGAGAATTGTTTGCGCTTGTTGAGGGTGTTAATGAAGGGCTAAATTTTACTAGAGCTAAGGAACTACAAGATCCAGAAATAGATGAAGAGGATGAAAACAAAAATTCAGGTACACAAAGAACAAGACCTAGAGGTTTTGGTCCGAAGAAAAAGAAATCAGTTAAAAAAGCTTCATTTAGAGATGTACTTAAAGAAGATTTAATGCAACTCAATAAATCTATAAAAGTATCTGTGATAGGACAAGATGATGCTATTGACCTTTTAACTGAATCAATTAGTAGAGCAAGTGTTGGACTTAAAGATCCAGTTAAACCAATTGGTTCCTTTCTTTTTGCAGGAAGAACTGGTTGTGGTAAAACTATGACTAGTAAAGTTCTTGCTAATGAACTTATTAAAACTAAGAAAAATAGAATAGTAATAGATTGTTCTGAGTACTCCTCAGACCACGAATATTCTAAACTTATTGGAGCTCCAGCAGGATATATTGGACATGACCAAGGTGGTGTTCTTACTAATGCAGTAGAAAAAACTCCCTTTTCAGTAGTAGTATTTGATGAAATTGAAAAAGCTAGTTCTAAAGTATATGATCTTCTTCTTCAGATTCTGGATGAGGGAAGACTAACTGATAATAAAGGAACTAGTGTTTCATTCAAAGACACAGTAATTATCATGACTTCTAATATAGGTGTTCAGGAAGTAGAAGAAGTATCTAAGACTATAGGTTTTGGTGATGTAGCTGTTCTTACCGAAACTAAGAAAGGCAAAGCTTTAAACGCTGCCCTGAAGAAAAAATTTAAACCTGAGTTTTTAAATAGGTTGGATTCCATAGTACATTTTAAAGACTTAGATGATGATAGTTACATGAAGATTATTGATATAGAACTATATAAACTTACAGAGAACCTTAAAAATAGTGATACAGAATATAAAGACATCTCATTAAAATTTGATAATAAAGTTAGAAAGTTTATATTTGAAGAAGGAGTAGATGTAAAGTTTGGGGCTCGTCCTATTACTAGAGCAATTGAAAAGAATATTTCTAATAAAATTGCAAGTACTTTATTGAATTCTGATAGTTCTCCATATGCTAAAATCATAGTTTCTATGAAGAATAATAAAGTAACTACTAGAATAGTAGATGAAGAAAAAGAACAAGAGAACAAATTGATGATGCATTTAGGGGATAAAAACTAATGTCACTAACAAGAATAACATACGATGTAGGCATTATATTGGGGGCTCTAAGGGTCTCCTATAATGTCACTAGTATTATAAAAGATATTACTACTCAATATGTAATAAATGATTTTGGCGTAGTGGTGAGTGTTATTAAGGCAGGAGACTATGCTATAGTTAATGAAAAACTAGATTCAGTATTAAAACACTATAGAAAAGTGTTTGTTTCAGAAGCTGACGATTTAAGTGAAAAGAGGTATGAAATAGTATGGGAATTAATGCGTTCAGGATACATGAGATGGTTAAGGTATTCTTACACATCAGGTTTCCCTAACTTAATCGATACAGATAATTTAGGAAATAGGATTATAGATGAGCGTTTAAGAATTTGGGCTGACAAGCCTAAATATAAATTCTTTATAGAGGATAATATAGAGGCAAAAAAATCAGGGTTTAGACGTGTTTTAACACAAGATCCATCTTTTTTCGATCACATGCCTTGAAATAAGGAGATATAATAAGTTTGTTTACTACAATACTGGTTTATTTATTAATAATTTACGTTATTGTTACATTAGGTATTGTTGGAACTGCTTTTTATTCTGGTTCTAGGATATTGAGTTGGGATTGTCAGACATTATTTTTCATTATGTTCTGGCCCTTGGTATTTTTTTTATGAATTGAAATAGATTTTGGAGGATTTAAATATGTACAAAGCAAATGGAAGAGTAGGTAGATCTGAAAAACTAGAGAAAGCAAATGAATCAGGTAAAGTTTTCGTTTGTTCAGCTTGTGGCGAACGAAAAATATTAACAAATGTAGAATTCGGTGAAGAAGTTTCATGTGAGTGTGGTAGTTTTATGGTCGAAAATCATGCCGAGTAAATTACTTGCTAGTGTATCTTCAAAAGTGATAGCATGGCTTGCACTTATAGCTACAATTGGAGCTATTATAGGGGCAATGACTTTGTTTGATAATAAATATGCTAGTGCAGCAGATGTAAATAAAACACAAGCAGAAATGTATAAATCTATTAAGTTATTAAGTATAGATATACAATTACAAGGATTAAAAAATAGAAGGCTTGAATTAAAGGGAGAAAAAAGAAACTTGCAAGCACAGGTTGCTATTTATCCTAATAATATAACTCTTAAATCCATGTTAGAAGAAGTAATTTTAGATCTACAATCTGTACAACATAGCATAGGTTCTTTAGAAAATAGTAGAGTAATAGAATAGGAGTTTTTAATTATGTCGAGTTCAGATGAACTGCAAAGCACTACAACATCAGAGTTAGTTGAAGAGCTAAGTGGTAACACTATGTTGCTAGACACTACGTATCCTCTAATGGTGAAATTAAGAGAGGCGTGTCCAGGAACTTATAAACATTCACAATCAGTAGTTTCAATGGTAGAAGCAGTAAGCTTAGCTTTAGGTTTAGATGTAGGGCTAATGAAAGTAGCAGCAACGTACCACGATATTGGGAAGTCTTTTAACCCACTAGCTTTTGGTGAAAATCAATTAGATGATGAAAATATGCATACCGATTTAGCACCAGAAATCAGTTATCAAATAATAACGAGACATGTATCAGATAGTGTATCTATCTTAATAAATGATGAGCATTTCTCACGTAAAATTATAGAAATTATTAGTCAACATCACGGACAGACAGTGTTAAAGTACTTCTTTAAACGGTCAGGCAGTGATGACGAAAGACTTTTTAGATATAAAACTACTACCCCTGCCTGTATTGAATCAGCAGTCCTTATGATTTGTGATGTAACTGAGGCTACTAGTAGATCTCATGCACAAAATGGAAAATTCAATCCAATGAATGTTATAGAAGGTACAATTAACGATCTCATTGATGACGGACAGCTTGATGAAGTTGTGATGAAGTTAGGCGATTTGAAAAAAATAAAGATAGCTTTAGGTAGAGAGTTAGAAGGTACTTATCAGAAACGTGTGGATTATGAAGAAGTAACTAAAGACGATGTAAAAAAGGAGAATAACTAATTGATAAATGTAACAGACGTAGCAATAGATAATATAATGGGGTATTTCCAGGGAAAAGAACCTACTCCTATTAGAATATTTGTAAATTCTGGGGGCTGAGTTGGTCCATCACTAGCATTAGCTCTGGATGAGTTAAAAGATACAGATAATTCTTATGAAATAAAAGGTGTAACATTAGTTATAGATAAAAAATTGATGGTGGAAACTGAAACAATTGATGTTGACTTTACAGGATTAGGTTTTAAGATTACATCTAAAATAGATATAAATAAACCAGACTCAACTTGTAATAGTTGTAGTTCGTGTAAAGATTAAAGGAGGAATTATGAAAGTAGGAATAATTCAAGCATTAGGTTGGCTTTTTATAATAAGAGAAGAGATTAATAAGGCTTACTCTGATGATAAAATAATCTCGGCAAAAGAAGTTCTTGTAATGTACAGAAACATTAGTACTAGGATAGAGCTTCCAATAGATGAAAAGACACAAAAAATTATTGATTTGATTGCCAATATAGTAGAGAACGTAGAGTATATAGCAGACGATAATAAAGTTTCTATTAACGAATTAATTATAGTAGCTCAAGTTGTTTGTAATAAATTAGGTTATGATTTAGATAAAGAAGGTTTATCATTCGATAAAAAATAATTAAATATAAAAACGAACCCAGGAGGGGGTAGTTTATTGAGCTTGATTAGTTTCAGACTTAAAAATTATCCCCTTTTTTATTTTATACTATTATATAAAGTTATTTTTTCCAGTAAACTCCTAAAATTTATATTAAAAAAGTCGCTAGTTGAAAAAAGAGCCCGTTCTTTAGGCGGCAAAAGCAAAAAATTTTTAGTATATCTATTAAAGATAAGTATAATCATTAACATTAATATTCCTTACAAACAAACTAGTTCCTATATTCATTAGTACTATTAAAAAACCGCGAAAACAAAACTTGTTTAACTTAGGACTAGGAGTAGTTCTAAAATAATTAGTATTCATTTTTAAGAATCCTTTTTTATAAGTTTTAAAGATCTTTTAAATCTACGGTAGGTATTAGTGCTGTGCCCTTCTTTCCTATTTACCGCAGCATGAAGTAAACGTAATGTTTCTGCTACATATATTGCATCTAGTTCGTGTAGTTGAGTAAATTTATCTTCCATCTTTTAGCTCCTTCTTTTAGTTCTTATATCTGTATATCTATAATAGCACCAGTTACTGCGTATTGAGACATTATATCCTCCATAGTATCAACTGATTCTAGATTTATGTATATAGAACTAGGACTAATACTAGTTTTACTTCTGAAGTTTTCCACTAACCTACTTACCTCACTAGCTATTTCTTTTTCCAATTTTAATTTCTCTTCTTTAATTTCTCTTATAAGCATTATTCATCTCCGTAGTCTATTTCTATAAAATACTCACCATCTTCTTCAACCAATACAGCATTAGGATTACACATAAACTTATACGCATTTAATACTTCTTGCTCATTAGACTCATCTACAAGCATTGATATTTGTTCAACTGCATCTGAAATTTCAAAGCGTTCTTTCATATCATTTCCTTTTTATATTAAAGAATTTTCTATCACTTACATCAGAGAATATATTATAATTACAACTTTCTTCTGTGTTTCTTTTAATTTTTAATCTATCAAAAATAGTTTGTTTAATTTGTTTAGCGTTAGATGGTTCAACATTTTCAATATCAATTGTCGTAATAATTTCATTGTTTATACTTAAGTCTATTTCCATTTTTAACCCCTTTTTATATTTAATTTAAAAGAACTGCGTTTAATTCCAGCTCTTCTTCAATGACATCGTTCTCTGTGTGCCATTCTTCTGCACTATAATTACCTATAGATGGGGAGTAGTAAACTAAAGTGTATCCATTGCCCTCATTATCTCTAGAAGTTACAACGTCCATATCCAATGTATTTGGATTACTTTTAATTACCGCATTTAAGTTTTCTATGTAATTTTTAAGTTTCATTTATTCCTCAATATCTTCAATTTCATTTATAGAATCAACTTCATCTATCTGAGTTCGAATCTGGTCATATAAGTATTCTTTTAAGTAGATTTTTGCCTCTTTCTTGGCGTTTAATTCGGTATTGCTACTACCTACCTCTCTACCAGTACTAAACTCTCTTATATACCATATTCTATCCATCTTATAAGAGAAAAAAGTAAATTTAGAATACCCTTTTAGTTTAGTGAACTTGCCTTCTACTTCCTTTATACCTATTCCTTTTATGTTAGCATTGAATTTCATGTTATTCAATCCTTATTTTAAAATTCTGCACATGCAATCTCTTAACTGTATAGGGTTTTGTAAATGGAAATAGCGCGTCACTTCCGCTTTCTATTCCTATAATTTCAGTAACAGAAAATATTGCACCAGTACGTGGAAGAGATTTAGCAGGTTCTCTGTAAACCTTTCCAACACCTGGATAAGGATATTTCTTTACTTTACCATCAACTTCCCAAGGTATTAAACTCCAATATTTATCTTTTGTTATAGTTTTCATACATATAGTTATTATTCCTTTTTTGGAGGAGGCATTGCTTTAATGACTCCATCTTTTGATACTATAATATAACCAACTTTGGCAAAATCTGGACTTGCAAAAATATATTGCTCCAAAAATCCTTGATCTTCGTTAGATATTATTTCATATCTACTTTTTGTATCATTGTAAGTTACTTTATTTGCAACCTTCCCAGACATCAAGTTTATTGACTCAGAACATCCTGTGCAAAAAAAAATTAGTACGAATAATATAAACAGACCTTTAATTAATTTACTCATGTTTAATACTCCTTAATAAATGAAAAGAGAGTACTACTAGATATTAGCCTAATAGTACTCTCCAAAGTTAGAATGTTATCGATTTAATTAGTGTTATTGTTTGCCGAGATGAGACTTGAACTCATAGCCTTTTACAAGGTACGGATTTTAAGTCCGTTGTGTAAACCAATTCCACCACTCGGCATCTAGTTTATCTCTTACACAAGCCATGTCTTTCCACGTTTTGCCTAAGAAAGAGTGTTGCTCTGTTTGTAATTTGTGGCACACTGAACACCATCTATATTTCTTACCTATAAACGCAGCGTGTTCCCATTTATGTTTGTGAAATAACTTGGAACAAAACATGACTATTCACCTTTTATCTTCTCTAATCTGGTTTTATGTTTTGATAAACATTTGCTACACAGAGTTGTAATGTATCCACTAGTTTGTTTTACGTCTTCGTTTGAGCCGCAATTTTCACAAATAGTATTAGACATACTAGCAGCGAAATCTATGTATCCATTTAAATATTTATCAGAACAGTTTGTATAGAAGCTTAGTCCACCAAACTTTTGTTTTACTTGGGTCGTTTCTACTTGAGGATATGAATTCTTATCGGTGTGAAATTGAAGTGAGCTGCAAAGTTCATCTATTAAATTGTACCATCCATCTCCACATTCAATACCCCAGCACATACATGTTTTCATCACGTCCCAATCTTTTTGAACAAATATCTTTGGGTATTTCTTATAGAGTTTATCTTGTAATTCTTTTTTCATAACTTTATAACTCCAAGTTTGATTAACCTTTATATATTTTTTACACAAGATACACCAGGAGGACATGGTGTACCGGTAAAAGGTTTAGGAACCGGATAACTTTTATTATATCTTTGTTCGTACATTTCTCTTAATTGTCTGTCCATTCTTTCACGTTCCCTGTCAAGTCTATCTTGATTTCTGTTATACTGATGTTGTCTGTCTCGTTCTTTGGCTGTATCTAATTTTGTTTTCAAGTCATCAAGATAATGATTGCCTGTGGATGCTGGTGCAGAAGGTCCATGATTATAAGGACCGCCATCACTAAGACATCCAGCAAACAATAAACAAAAGCATAATAATAAAGTAATTTTTTTCATTTTTTATTTTTCTCCTCATGGGTGAACGTGGGAATCGAACCCAGTCACTAGGATCACAACCTAGCAAGCTTCTACCAATCAGCAACGCGTTCACAACAAATATTTTTAAGTGCCTTCATTACCCTGTTTTATCTTTGTGACTTTCTCAAGAGTTCTAGCACCAAAGTACCCAGCATAACATGTCAGTAATAACAGTTGTAGTAAGTCCTTCCATGGTGTTACTAATGCCACCTCAGTTGGTGTTAAAGTAAATATACAAAAGTAAGCTAATATAACTGTAGCAACTGTTAGAAAAGCTAGTGAGAGAGGTCTTATATTTCTTGATAATACAGAGCCATCTTTCATATCTGCTTCCCAACGAGTAGTTATTTCTTTTTCCATTTGGGCTTCATAATCTTGTGCTTGTTTAAGCATTGTTTCTTCATGGGCTGCCATTATTAACGCGAGCTGATTTTTCAAAGCCAATCGCTCCTCGTCTTGTGTAGTACACTTATCAATTGCATTCCCAATAGAGTCCACTAATGTAGATGCTCCACCACTTATAATTGTTTTTAACCATCCTAACATAATTTAATTCCCCCTTATTTAATAGTAATACCTACTATATAAGGAGGTTATATTAATAATTCAACCCCATTACGAATAATTCTTTAAAATTAACGTTATTGGACAAGCTTAAGTAATCAGAATCCAATTCATATTCACTAACACAATACTTTGAATATGTTTTTTCCATATAGTTGTCATCCATACCCATTGCAAGTAGTCTGTAAGGGTTTGAGTATTTAGGTGATTCTGCTGTTATAAGTATAAATTCTCCAGGGAAGCTTGGAAACCAATCGTCTGAAACTTTACACATTTTCATATGTAAAATATTTGAGTTAGTTTTCCAACAGTCTACAGTACTTTTATCAGTAGCATTCCTTTTAAGTGTGAGAGGAAATAGATGTAACCACTTATTATTTTCAGGATATTTTTTTATATATTCAAATACATTCATAATTTTATTTCATTCCTTTACCAAATACTTTTAACCCCACCATTACTAAAATACTTTAACACTTCTTGATCTAATTTAGCGAACGCTTCTGCTCTTTCAGCCTCTCTAGGTTTGATCATTCCAGTTTTAGCATTTACTGCTATTGATATATCTCCATCTTGATCAGAGTTTATTTCTAAAAATTTATCTCCATATTTAGCAAAACGCATAGGTCCATACTCAGATCCTGCACCATGACTTCCTCTAAAGTTTATACCTTTAGTCTGTAAATCTTCTACTTCTGAATAAAAAGCATAATTTGCATCATAGAAAAAGAACTCTGTACAATTATCATCATCATATATCTCATCTGCTGAATATTTTTCAAGTGGGATAAATAGTTTTTTAAATTGTTCTACGTCTTCATTTTTGACATTAATTCCAAACCAACATGTGTCGCTCATAACTTATCCTTCGGGGAGTACCGGATTCGAACCGATGAATTACGGGATCAAAACCCGATGTGTTACCACTTCACTAACTCCCGTTATATTTTATCCGCAGGGAGCTATCTCCTTACGTTTACTTTGTTTACAATCATCGATGTGCATCATTATTTGTTCAAATGATATTGGATAAAATCCATTTACATCTACACCTACATTATAACATACTATAGGGTCAATAACTAAATGAAATACGTTATGTACATGTCCAACAAACCATATTTTATCAGGCATAACGTTAGCCGATGCAGGGTCATGTCTTAGCATAACATCTTCATTATATTGTAAAGCTGTATGTACTGTGGTGAATCCCATACGTTCATAAGTGAAAGGCTTACCTTCATCATGATTACCTAAAATCAAATACTTGGTTCCATTCATTTTATCAAGTACAGGCCTTAACTTAGATAGTTTATCCCTACCAAGCATTCCTACATCACCTAGTATGTACGCATTATCATCTTCCTTTACCACTTCATTGTACTTGTTAATGATGTCTTCTCTCATCGCTCGTTCAGTTCTATATGGTCTATTACAATACCTTATGATTGCAGGATGAAAAAAGTGCCAGTCTGCTGTAAAAAAATCAGTCATCTATATACCTCTTTTCCATATTCTAAAATCTACCCCTCCAACTCTATGAGAGAATTCCCTGCTGTTAGCTTTGGTAGAAGTTAAGAGAAATACTACTCCATTAATTCCTATATCGCTGCTTGGATCTATCTCTTCTATAAGTTTTATGGGCTCGTTTAATCCTGCTAATGCAATTTCAGCATCCTTTTTTTCTAATGCCATTATCACTGCAACTGGATTGTCATTTACATCTATTGCTATGTAAGTCTTTTTCACTTTGTTAACCTATCTCCTCCACAAATATAAAATCTGATATCATCACTAGTGCAAGTGAAATCTGAATCTATAATAAAAACAATATTACGCTCCCATCTTCCAGGTACTTCAGCTATTATCTTCTTAGCTAGTTTTGAGGAAACTTTAGCTTTCATTATTCCATTACCATTTCTTAATGTCCACATGATCTTAAATCCTTTTCATACCAAACCTTACCAATCGGCGCAAAATGCCCTTTCTGTCTGTGTCTAGATGACTCTGCCATAACAGACATGCCACCTAATTTGTGATACCAACGCAACATATACTTACTACAGTAGCCCGTGTCTTGTTTAAGTCTACAAGCCATTTCATTAATAACCATATCATCTTCTAACAATCTAACATGGAATTTATTTTTAATGAATGTTATTTTAGTTCTTAAATGTTCCATGATCTTATCTCTTATAAATTTCGTGCGAAATCTTTTATTTCTTCTTTTGTTGCGCATCCTGCTTTTACTGCCGCCTGAACAACTTCTTCAGACAATCCAAGTGTTACTGCAAGTACACCTATTGGTACACCACAAACAGTTCCAACTATTGCGCCAATACCTCTAGCTATCTCATCAAATATTCCAAACATGTTCCCCCCTATCTAATTATATATTTGTTATTTTTTAATCTTTTTCTATCTTCTTTTGAAATGAAAATTTCAACCTCATTCACTGTGTTCATTGAACCAATTAGCTGGCAGCCAAAACGTTTAGCAAGTCCCTTAGTTCTAGCATATACAGTTCTTGAAGAATCGTCTTTATATGCTTCCCATACTTTGGTTAATGTTAAATCTTCCATACCATATTCCTTATTTTACGACCATTGTCTTTTCTTTTTAGTCCTTTTCCAGCATCTTTGCCTCTCTGAGATAGGATAATCGTCCCAGTAATTTGGTAGATTAGCAGCATTTCGTTTTGCTCTTACATATTCTTTGTGGGCAAAATACCACCTTCTTTCATGCGTGGTTTTCATATGACGATAATAATCACGTGGAGTATTCTTTAAATCTCCACTTCCAGGAACTGGATCATATCTGTGTTTGAATTTGTGACCTAAGAACCCAAAAGATGCTCTACAATAGGTGTATAAATAAAATGTTTCTTGATACTTCATAAAAGTACCTCCTTAAGTTTAATTAATCAACTTAAAGAGTATCTTCTACAAATTTTATATGTTTTAGTAACATACTATCATATCCTTTTTTAAATTATTTTTAAATCCCATAATTCATTTACTTGCTAAGAGGTTAATTAAATAACGAGAGTAGGATTCGAACCTACGAATTTACCCACTATAGATATACATATAGGGTATCTCGGATTAGGCTTTCATAGTATATTATTTTGCAGCCCTTGTCCGTGCTGTGTTTCCTCCCAGTCATCTCGCTATTATAATAATGGTGTGCTTTTACGCCAAAGGTATCCACTAGTTGGTACATGAATAGAGTTTAAACCCCAATCTTTGAGTCACCAGGAACCTCGCTTCCAACTTAAGCTAAAACGGTTCTAGGAGAACATGTTTAACGAATCCATTCTTTAAAGGATGGCTGTTTCTAAGCCTACCTCCCATTATAATGATTTGTAATGGTGTGCTGCTACGCCAAAAGGGGAATCAACCTTACCAGTTACGGGGTGTCTCCTCACTTACTATATCACACCCTACCGTACTATCAAAGCGATTGTTAGTGGAGATTTATTAGGTATTTTATGTGTGCTTGTAATCCTAATGTACTCTTCAATCCTTATACATACAGAGGTTTAAGCTCCCAATGCATACTTTGCTCGACTTTATATACATCCTAATAGTATTGTCGAGGACTATTAGAATCCTACGGTTAGTACTTGCCCTACTCCTTAGAGGATGGCTGCTTCTAAGCCGACCTTCCATTTAATTTAGTAAAGATATTGGTGAATACATTTACTTTAATTCATGTGGAAAACATTCAAGATAAGTTCCATCTTTATCCGTTATACATACTACAGCATCAGCTTGATCATCCAATATGTCAATAACAATGGTGCCAATAGTATAATATCTAGAACATTCCCCATTATCCGGATCGTTCCAAAACACTTCATCTCCGTGATGTAATTTCTTTATTTGTTTAATATTCATGTTAAGCTTCTTTTTAACCCCTAAGTATCAACCAATCCAGTTTTTTCTTTATCAATTTCCAAAGTATCTATTACAGGATAATCAGAGTATCTGTCCATCATATATGTAACAACTTCTACAAGAGTTTTAGTTGTACCATCATGCCATTCGATAGTACCATCACCTGATTTCTTTAATTCACTTTCATAATACCATTCTGCTGCCTTTTCAGGTGTAGAAAATGCACCGTCACTTCTATCTGTCTCATTTACTACTATATAAACTTTAGCCATATTAATTCCTTTTACTTTAGCGGGAGGGGGATTTGAACCCCCGGCCTAGAGGTTATGAGCCTCCCGAGCAACCAGACTGCTCTTCCCCGCGTCAATGTTATTATTCTTTT
>Ga0164313_10004126_pt1 | contig 12984 bp, 16 predicted proteins | sample GuaBasSedimGuay4_FD_113735 | JGI IMG/M metagenome (GOLD analysis project Ga0164313, IMG submission 113735) | Subseafloor sediment microbial communities from Guaymas Basin, Gulf of California, Mexico - Guay4, Core 4569-4, 0-3 cm | ecosystem: Environmental > Aquatic > Marine > Hydrothermal vents... | reverse complement strand
TACCCGGAGGCATGTCAATGATGAGATAGTCGAGTTCGCCCCACGCCACATTGTGCAGGAGCTGCTGCATGTATTGCGCAACCATCGGGCCGCGCAACACGGCGGGGCCATCGCCCGCCAGGAAGCCGAACGACATCAGCTTGATGCCCTCCGCCTCGTTCGGAAGAAACTTTTGATCCGGCGCAGCACGTACGCCCGTTTCGTGGAGGTTGAACAGGGTCGGGATCGACGGGCCGTAGATGTCGGCATCGAGTAGGCCGACCGATGCGCCACGCGCACCCAGCGTCCGTGCCAGCAGCGCGGCCACCGTGGACTTGCCCACCCCGCCCTTGCACGAGCTGACCGCAAGGATGTACTTCACGTCCTTCAGCCCGCTTTCGGCATCGGTCTTGCGCGCCTCGCGCTTTTGGGCGGTCATATTGACGAGTACCTTTTCAACGCCCGGAAGATCACCGACCAAATCGAGGGCCTGCTTCTGGAACACCGGACTCAGCGGGCAGGCCGGGGTCGTTAGTTCGATGGTGAACGAAACCGTTCCGCCATCAATCACCATATCCTGCACAAAGCCCAGCGACACAATATCGCGCTGGAAATCGGGGTCGATGATCTTGCTGAGTTCTCTCAGAATTATTTCTTCAGTTATCATCATTATCTTTCTCTTCAAGGAGCCGCCAAGATGGCGGCGATACGTACCGCAGGCTTCCAGCCTGCCTTGATTAAATCAAACCTAATGCCAACAGCGCGGCGGTGGACATGCTTTCACGCGTCCAGGCGGGTTCAAATACGAGTTCAATATCCGCATCACTAACGCCTTCGGTTTCCTTAACGGCATTATAAATGTTCTGCGGGATACGCTCGGCCTCAGGGCAATTGGGCGCGGTGAGCGTCATGCGGACATAGACCTTCTTATCCTCGTCGATATCCAGATTATAGATCAGCCCCAAATCGTAGACGTTGACCGGAATCTCCGGGTCGAAGACTCCACGCAGCGAGCGCACGACCTGCAGAAACAATTCGCTATCAGCGTCCTTTAACAGGAAACGCTCTTTTTTCTTTTTTTCAAACATAGGTTTGATCCGTGACGAGTGAGTTGTGATTGGCTTCTGCGTAATTCCGCGAATTCTGCGGTTAAATTATTCGGTCGTGATTGCGCCCTGAATTTTTTTAAGGGCTGCATCAAAGGTGTGCCATGCGAGCGTTGCGCATTTGACCCGGACGGGGAATTCCTTCACACCCGTCAGCACCTTCAGTTTTCCGAGCGGCACATCTTCAGGATATTGCTCGTCGTCGGTCAGTGCGTGGTGGAAGCTTTCGAACAGGGCCTGCGCTTCGGCCTCGGTCTTTCCTTTGAGAGCCACGGTCATCATCGAGGCCGAGGATGTACAGATGGCACAGCCTTGGCCATCGAACGAAACATCATCGACCACCCCATCCTTGAGGTTTAGATAGACATCGATCTGATCGCCGCACAGCGGATTTACGCCATGGGCGAAACCATCGGGATTTTCAATCTTCCGGTAGTTCCGCTTGTTCTTGTTGTGGTCGAGAATAACCTCTTGGTACAGCTCGCGTAGATTGTCCATTTTAATTCCTGTCCATTCCTGATTATTGACCAACAGATTAATGTGAATTAAATTTTAGTCTCGCTTCGCGTCCCGCCTCCGCCCGCAGAACCATGCGCCAACGGCTGGAAGGTCTCGCAGGCTCAACCATTCCTGCCCTACAATCCTTAGTTTAGTGAGATTCATTTCAGACCCATCCCATTTACATTAATCCGTTGGTCTCCCTATCCAAACATTTCCATGGTTTTATTGATGGCTGCCACCAGCACGTCGATTTCGGCAAAGGTGTTGTACATCGCGAAAGATGCGCGGGCAGTGGCTGGAACCTTATAACGCTCCATGACCGGTTGCGCACAGTGATGACCGGTGCGGATCGCTACACCTTCCATGTCGAGCATCGTGCCGATGTCGTGCGGATGCACCGTATCGAGTACAAACGAGATTAGCCCGGCCTTCTGCCCGGCTTCGCCAATAATCCGCAGTCCATCGATCTCCTTGAGCTCGGCCGTGGCATATTCCAGCAGCCCGTACTCGTGCGTAGCTATGGCCCCAAGCCCGATCTCCCGCACATAGTCTATGGCCGCACCAAGCCCGATGACGCCAGCGATATTCGGCGTCCCCGCTTCGAACTTGTATGGCAGCGCATTGTAGGTCGTGCCCTCGAAGCTGACGGAAAGGATCATATCGCCCCCGCCTTTGTACGGCGGCATTTCGGTAAGCCATTTTTCCTTTCCATAAAGCACGCCGATGCCGGTGGGGCCGTAGAGCTTGTGTCCGGAAAAGGCGTAGAAATCGCAATCCAATGCCTGGACATCGACGGAAATATGCGGCACAGCCTGCGCACCGTCGACCAAGACAGGCACACCCCTTGCATGTGCTTGGTCGATGATTTCCTCAACCGGGTTCACGGTTCCGAGCGCATTGGACACCTGCACCACCGATACCAGCTTGGTATGATCGCTCAGCAGCTCGGAAAATCGATCCATCTCCAGTTCACCCCGGTCGGAGATCGGCACCACCTTCAGTTCCGCACCGGTCTGCTCGCAGACCATCTGCCACGGAACAATGTTGGAGTGGTGCTCCATGTGGGTGATCAAAATCTCATCACCCTTTTGCAGGCGCGGGCGCGCAAAGCTCTGCGCCACGAGATTGATCGCTTCGGTCGTGCCGCTCGTGAATACAATTTCATGCATGCAGTCGGCGTTGATGAAGCCGCGCACGGAGGCACGACCGTTCTCATAGGCCTTGGTCGCATCCTGGCTTAGTTGGTGAACGCCGCGGTGGATGTTGGAGTAGCCTGATTCGTAAAGATCCTTGATCGCATTGATCACCTGAACCGGATGCTGGCTGGATGCCGCATTGTCGAGATAGACCAGTGGCTTTCCATGGACCTGGGTTCCAAGGATTGGAAAATCGTTCCGGATCGAAGCCACATCATACTGTGCAACGCTATTCATCCAGACACCCTTTCAAGCCATTCATGAACGAGCGTTTCGACATAGGCCTTAGCCGGGGCGCATTGGAACTCGTCGAGCACTTCATTGGCGAAGGCATAGGTCAGCATGGCCTTGCCGCGTACGGGGTCGATGCCGCGCGTTTGCAGGTAGTACAGGGCGGCTTCATCGAGCTCACCAATGGTCGCGCCGTGTGTGCACTTCACATCGTCCGCATAGATTTCAAGTTGCGGCAAAGTATTCACCTTCGCTCCCCGGCTCAGCAATAGATTCTTGTTCGACTGAACCGCATCCGTCCGCTGCGCATCCTGCTGGACGAGAATCCGCCCGCAAAAAACGGCGCGCGCCTTTTCGTCGAGGATCCCTTTGTAGAGTTCGTGGCTGTTGCAGTTGGGCACGGCGTGGTCCATGAACAGATGCGTATCGAAATGTTGCTTTCCGTTGAGCAGGTAGAGTCCGTTGCAGACGGCTTCGCCGCCCTCGCCCGTCAGCTTTCCACGGATATCGTTCCGTCCCAGCCCGGAGCCGAACGTGATGGAGTGGTTGTTGAATACCGCGTTTGCACCGAGCTGCGCCTCCACGGTTTGGAAGTGGAAGGCCGATGCGCTTTCGCGCTGGATCTTATAGTGGTCAATGGATGCGCCATCCGCCGCGAAAGCCTCGGTCACGGCATTCGTCCAATAGGTCGTATCGGACCGGCCTATGTATTCCTCGATCACGATGACCTTGGAGTTCTTTCCACAAGACACAAAGTTTCGCAGATGGAAGGCCGCGCCATCAACGTCAGCCAGATAAACCAGATGGATCGGAGCCTCCAACTCAATGCCATCGGCTACTTCGATGAACGCGCCATCGGAAAAGTAGGCGGTGTTGGCGGCAACAAAAGCACTCTGCGCATCGGCCAACGCTCCCAGCCTCGGATCGATATGATCCATGGTGGTGCCGATCTTGACCCCCTCCGGAAGTGCCTCGATATTCGACTTCTCAACCGACAGCTTTCCATTTTCGAAAACAAGGCAATAGTTGCCTAAAGGTTGAAAATCCAGATCGGATGCTTTCCATTCACCCGGGAATTCCGTATTCGCCACTGCGGACACATCGGTAAAGCGCCACAGCTCTTCCTTGGTGGTCGGGAAACCGTTGGCCTTGAAATCGGCGGCAGCCTTTTTTCTTAATTCAGTCAGATTCATATCTATTCACAATCAGTTTTAACCACCGAATACACGGAACCGACAGAACTCCTTTTCAGTGTCTTCTGTACTATCCGTCGATTTCTCATTTTTCTGGTAGGTTTTTCAGGGATCCACCCATGAAGACCCCTTGCCAAACAGGTTTGGTTGCGGCTTTGTCGCGCTGCGCATTCCGTGGTGATAAAATCATTAGATTCCCTCTTCGCCAACCCACGAGGCATAGCCTTCGTTTTCAAGTTCGAGCGCCAGTTCCTTGCCCCCGGTCTTTACGATCCGGCCATGCACCATGACGTGAACAAAGTCCGGAACGATGTAGTCGAGAAGACGCTGGTAGTGCGTAATAACCAGAAAGCTGCGATCCGGGCTGTGCAGCGCGTTCACACCATCGGAAACGATGCGAAGCGCGTCGATATCGAGACCGGAATCGGTTTCATCGAGAATACCGAGCCTGGGTTCGAGCATGGCCATCTGGAAGATTTCGTTGCGTTTCTTTTCGCCACCGGAGAATCCTGAATTGACCGCACGCTCCAACAGATCATCGCGGATCTGCATGACTTGCTTCTTTTCTTCGATCAGGTCGATGAAGTCCATCGCATCGAGCTGTTCCTCGCCACGGTATTCGCGCACGGCGTTCACTGCGGCCTTCAGGAAGTACATATTGCTGATGCCGGGAATTTCGACAGGATACTGGAAGGCTAGAAACAGGCCTGCCCGGGCGCGTTCATGGGCAACCAAGTCGTCGAGGTTCTTTCCGTCGAAGAGGATCTCGCCCTCTGTCTTTTCATAGGCTTCGTTGCCCGCCAATACGTTCGAGAGCGTACTCTTTCCGGAGCCGTTCGGCCCCATGATCGCATGGACCTCGCCGGGATGGATGGTCAGGTTGATCCCTTTCAGGATTTCATTTCCCGCCACGCTCGCGTGCAGGTCTTTTATTTCAAGTAGTGCCATTATATTCTCCGAATTAGGGCTTTGGGCTTTAGACCTTAGGCTTTAGGTCGTCCGCCCGTTTTTTAAAAAAATTCCTATGGTCTAAAGCCTATAGCCCAAGGCCACCCTACCCCACCGAACCTTCGAGTGTAATGCCGAGCAATTTCTGCGCTTCGACCGCAAACTCCATCGGTAGCTGGCGGAAGACCTGTTTGCAAAAACCGTTCACAATGAGGTTCACGGCCTCTTCCGTGTCTAGCCCGCGCTGGTTGCAATAGAAAATCTGGTCCTCCCCGATTTTGGTGGTGGTCGCTTCGTGCTCCACTTGGGCCGTCGGGTTGTTGATGTCGATATACGGGAACGTGTGCGCCCCGCAGCGGTCGCCGATCAGCATCGAGTCGCACTGTGAAAAGTTGCGGGCGTTCTCGGCGGTTTCCACCACCTTCACCATGCCCCGATAGGTATTCTGCGCCTTGCCGGCGGAGATGCCCTTGCTAATGATGGTGCTACTGGTGTTCTTGCCGATATGAATCATTTTGGTTCCGGTATCGGCTTGCTGCATGTTGTTGGTGACGGCCACCGAATAGAACTCTCCGACCGAGTTGTTGCCCTTCAAGATGCAGCTGGGATATTTCCAGGTGACCGCCGACCCGGTTTCAACCTGCGTCCAGGAAATCTTGGAGTTGTCGCCGCGGCAATGGCCACGCTTGGTGACAAAGTTGTAGATGCCGCCCTTGCCATCCTTGTCGCCGGGATACCAGTTCTGGACGGTGGAGTATTTAATCTGCGCATCTTTGTGAGCCACCAGCTCGACGACCGCGGCATGCAGCTGGTTTTCATCGCGCTGCGGCGCGGTGCACCCTTCGAGGTAGCTGACGTACGCGCCTTCGTCGGCAATCAGCAGCGTACGTTCGAACTGCCCGGTGTTGGCGGCGTTGATGCGGAAGTAGGTCGAAAGCTCCATCGGGCAGCGCACGCCCGGAGGAATGTAGCAGAACGAGCCATCGGAAAAGACGGCCGAGTTGAGGGTGGCATAATAGTTATCCTTATACGGAACCACGGTGCCGAGATATTTCTTCACCAGCTCGGGGTGTTCCTTGACCGCATCGGAAAAGGAACCGAAGATGATGCCCATTTCGTTGAGTTTGCTTTTGAACGTAGTGGCCACGGAAACCGAATCGAACACGGCGTCGACAGCAACCGTAGCAACGCCAGCCAACATTTCCTGCTCGCCCAACGGGATGCCTAGTTTTTCATACGTTGCGAGCAATTCGGGATCAACCTCATCGAGACTCTGGGGTGCATCGATCTTTTGCTTCGGTGCGGAGTAGTAGCTCAGGGCTTGGTAGTCGATGGGAGGAAACTCCACCTTCGCCCAGGTCGGGGCTTCAAGCGTTGTCCAGTGGTGGTACGCCTTCACCCGCCATTCGGTCAGCCATTCCGGCTCGGCCTTCCGCCGCGAGATTTCCCGGACAACCCCTTCGTTCAAGCCAGGAGGAAGGCTGTCGGATTCGATGTCGGTGACGAAACCATACTTGTATTCATGGTCCGCCAGCTCTTCGAAGGATTTTTCGTCTTCAATTTTCATATCCACCCTAAATGGTGCTATTTCCGTATCCGTTGGACGCGATTCAATGTGTATGGAGAAAACAGATTAGCTTGCGGCCATATCGGCCAGCGTCAGTTTTTGAAGGGTTCCAACCACGGTACCATTAACCTTTTGCCAGCTTTCACTCACCTGGCAATTGCGCTCGCAGCCTTCGGCTCCTGAACAGTCGGTAATGGCCACGGGGCCCTCCACTACCTCGACAATCTCAGCCGCCGTAATTTCGCTGGCTGGCCGGGCGAGGAAATAGCCGCCTTTACTGCCTTGCTGGGATTTCAGGATATGACCCTGCGTCAAAATTTTAAGCACCTTGCTTACGGTTGGAAGCGCGATACCGCTTGTGGCCGAAAGATCCTTGGCATTGTGAAGAAGATCCTTATCCTGACTCGCCATATGGACCAGCAGGATAAAGCCGTAATCCGTAATTTTGGTTATCCTTAACATATCGTGCCTCCAGAATATCATACCCATTTGGTCTTAATTAAGTATCAACCTAGCAGAAGCGGTTTGCCGCGCAAGCCTTTTGTTCCATTTTTGACCGGTTCGCATAAAATGAAGCCTTGAAATCCCATCCATTTTCAGCAACCCTTCCAAGGAAACACGAAAGGCAAGGAGGCATATCATGGACATGGCATTACTCAAGGAATTCTTCATGTGGATGACGGTGGTCAACCTCGGGCTGTTCATGTGGATGGCCATCATGTGCATGCTTGCGAAAGGATTCATATATCGGGTCCATGGCAAGATGTTCGGCCTCAGTCAGGAGACGGTAAACGCCATGCTCTACGGCTTCCTGGGGTTCTACAAGATTGTTTTCATCGTCTTCGTGCTGGTTCCCTGGATTGCGTTGACGATCATGACATAACTTCCTCTGTTCAATAGGCATTCCCCCATGAATTTCTTTTTCAGACCGACTTGGACAAATGGATTCCCTTATCGCCTAAAAAGATATTATCGCTCCATTTTGGTGTGCGGATTGTTGGGTCTATCCGTCCAGTTCCCGGCGGATTCGGGTACGCTGATGCAGCGCATTAGCGCATTCCCGACCGTGTTATAAACCCGATCTTGACGCGGCCGCGAGCAGGCGCGGTACTGCGCCTTTGGCGGTGCGGCCGAGCTTCTGCATGAACGGGAAGGAAAGCGGATCGATGCCGTGGCCGGACCGGAGATCCTCCAACATGATCAACCAGAGTCTGGCAGTCATTTCGGTGTCGGCCAGCGCCCGGTGGAAGACGCCGTCGGTGGGAATGTTCTTGTATGCAACCAGACTGCCGAGCTTATGGTTCGGGGCATCCTGATAGAGCCGCCGGGCAACCAGCATGGAACAGGCGAACGATCCGGCATGCGTGCGGCCAAGCAGTCGCAGTTCGGCATCGAGAAAACGCGAATCGAACGAGGCGTTATGCGCCACAAGGCTGTCGTCGCCGATAAAGTCGGCAAAGCGCCCCATCACCTCGCCGCATGGCGGAGCATCCCGCAGCATGGCATTGGTGATGCCGGTATAGCTTTCAATAAACCCGCTGATCCGGAACCCGGGATCCATCAGCTCCTGGAAACGCTCGGTGATCCGCCCCCGCTCAATGCGCACGGCACCGATCTCGATGGCGCGGTCGCCCTGGTTCGGCGAGAGCCCCGTGGTTTCAAAGTCGAGCACCACCACGGTATCGGCTGGTTTTTCCTCACTCATACAGTTCCGAAAGCAGGTGGAAGGTGTAGCCTTGGTTTTGCAGGGTTTGATAACTATCGCGGATGGCGGTAGCGGTCTCTTTGCTCCAGATGTGGCCGATGGCGATAACATGGCCTTGGTCGCGCGCCTTGGTCACTGTGCTTTCCCAAGCCCGCCGAACGCTCTCGCGGTCGTGCTGGATATCTAGAAAGACATCGCGCGCCTCAAGATGGACGTGTTCCCGCTCCGCAACGCGCGGCACGATGGAGTTGTAGGCTGTTTTACTGTCGAGGAAGTACAGCTCATGCGCCCGGCAGTAGCGCAGCACCTCGGCCATCACCATCTCGTTTTCAGTGACGCGCGATCCCATGTGGTTATTCATCCCTACCGCTCCACGAACCGAAGCAAGGTTACGGTCGAGGATTCTTGGCACGTCCGACAGGCGGGTTGCGCTGTAGATGGCGCCAGGCCCCGTATCACTCTCTCTATTGTAGGCCTCCATCGGCTGGTGGAGCACTAGCTCCTTATCGGCATGGCGATGGATTTCCGCGCACACCTCAGCCGTCATCTTGAGATGCGGGAGTACCGCAATCGTCATCGGAACAGGGATATCCAGAAACTGCCGCGTCTCAGCCACATCCAGCCCCGCATCGTCGATCACCAAAAATATCTGTTTCTGGCGAACCGAAGCAGGACGTGGCGAAGGGTCATGATGCGTCGGGGCACGGCACCCGCATAACAGCAGAAAAACAAACACACAATAACGCATGGTTAGTCCTTCCCTTGGGTCTGGTATTCAGCCGACCCTTCGGCCACCATCCCCAGAGCAGCCTCGCCCTGCCCCAGCAAAGCCTCCAGCGGAATACCAAGCCCGGCGTGCAGTCTGCGAATCATGCCTAAACTCAACGTTCGTTTTCCGGAAAGCACTTCGGAAACCTTGCTTTTGCTCCCTATGAACCGAACCAAATCCTTTTGCATTAGACCCTGCTGTTCCATCCGGAAGCGAAGCGCGTCCACCGGATCTAGAAAAGGAGTTGGATAGGCCTTCTCCTCGTACAGTCCGACCAAAGTCGCAAGCAACTCAAGTTCGTCCACCACATCGGAAACCGGCTCCAACTCCATCAATTTATCAATACGAGCAAGCGCCGCCTCGTTTTCCTTCTCTGTCTTGATAACCCGGTGCATCATATTATTTCCGCATTGATTTTATCGTATTCCGCATGCGTACCGATAAATCGGATGTAGACCAACCCCGGCACATAGGCAATCTTTACCACCAGCCTGTACTTGTTCCCGCCTATGTTGAAAACCACCCGGTTTCCCGGAAGAAAATCCGCAGAGCGGTACCGTTGCTTGATACCCTGCGGGGTTTCCCATTTCGCACCTTTCGCCTCGCGAAACCAAGCACTCAGCGAAACCTTGGAATCAGCATGCCTGACCCAAAACTCCGCCAACGTTTTCTTCTTGATTACATGCATGGAAGCGGACCCATCCGGAGGTGTCAACATAATAGTTCCCGTTTAGGGAACTTTAGCCATTCAGATTCAGGCGATAGTCCTGCCCGCCGCCGAACTCGAGAATGCGCTGGACATGCTTGCCGAGGATGTCGGCTTCGAGGTTGACCTTGGTGCCGACCTTGAATTCCGACATGCCGGTTTCCTGGATCGTGTGCGGGATGATGTGAACAATAAATCCGTTATCAGTCAGCTCGGCCACCGTCAGCGAAATGCCGTCGATGGAGATCGACCCTTTGTAGACCATCAACATCAGCATATCGCGCGAGCACTCGACCGTAAATTTAAAGTCGCGACCAACCTCCTCGATCTTCGCCACCGTACCGGTATTGTCGACGTGTCCGGTAACAATGTGTCCGCCGAGGGTATCGCCCAGCGCCAGCGCCAGCTCCAGATTCACCAGATCGCCCGGCTTCTTTTCGCCGAGATTGGTTTTATCAAACGTTTCACCGAGCACGTCGAACATGAGCTTTTCGCCATCGATTGCCGCCACCGTCAGACAGGTGCCGTTCACCGCTATGCTATCCCCCAAACCAATCGGCTTATCGAACGGACGGCTCGGCACCATCGTGATCCGTCCCGCCGTGCCCTCCATCTTGATATCCGTGATATTCCCCAACCGCTGCACAATTCCTGTAAACATGGTTTTCTCCTTTCCTATTGCGTAACGAGTAACTCGTAATTTCTATTGCGCATTCCCGGCATCCCCATTCAGGAAACCACCCGCCACAAAATCATTCGACCGATTCGTCCACGAGTAGCACATCGAGTCCGTCGAATTGCTGAAGTTGCTTGTCATTCGTGTAGAAAACATCTGCTCCGACCGATATCGCCGCCGCCAATTGAAGAGCATCCGGCGCCTTGAATCCATATATGGCTCGGATTTCCGCGGCCTTCTCGGCAATGCGCTCGTCAATGGGTAGCGGCGGAAAAGCCAGCAACCGCTCGACATACAGACGATATTGGTTTTCGAGTCGCCGATCCCTGTTGCGATTGGGTTGCACCAGCAACTCCATCAACGTCACACAAGAGGTTACTAGATCCTGATCCGCATCGATCCATTTTTGGATTTGCGCATCGACCAGATCACTTCTTGACGGCACATCCTCCACTAAATAAATAAACGGAGCGGTGTCGATGAAAACACTCATGGCCGATCCTTCCAGCTATCCCTCTCTCGCTCCAACCACCCATCCAGATCACCCGACCGGGGCGAATCAGCGCCCAGTCCTTTCAAGCGGGCCAAGGCATCCAATCGCATGCGTTTTTGTGCTGTACCGTCCTTGGCCCGCTCAGCCCGGTAGGGTTCAATTAGGGCAATAGGTTTCCCTGCCCGCTCCAGAACAACCGTTTCGGACTTCAGACGAACCTCATCCATCACTGCACCAAAATGCTTCCTAACTTCCATCGCAGACATTGTTTTCATCACAATCCTCCAATCACCTCATTGATATAATTAAGATATCAATTATAGCAATTATGTCAATACCGCCCTCAACAACATATCATCACCCAACTGTTCCACAGAATGGAACTTCAGATTCTGAATATCGGAAATCAGCCCGCCTCTTTTGGCATAGTTCGGAATCCCATCCGCTCCCATGAGCTTCGGGGCAACGAAGATGGCAAACTCGTCAACCAGTCCCGCTTCAACCAAGCCAGCGGCGAGTTTCCCCCCACCCTCGCAAAGCACATGCATCACATCATATTCTTCCGCCAGTTCTTTCAAAATATCCTTTAGCGAACCCTCGCGAACCAGCGTTCGCCCCGCCGCCTCGTCGGTCAGCACCTTTGCATCGGCAGGGATATTCTTCCCAACCACCACACGCCACGGCTCCCGGCCATCGGAGGGCCGGGGAAGCAACGATGGATCATCGACCCGTACCGTTCCTGCTCCGACCATGACAGCATCCGCTCGGCGGCGCATCTCCTGCACCCGTTCGCGTGCCTCGAGACCGGTGATCCACTTTGATTTTCCTTCGCTATCCGCTATCCGCCCATCCAATGTCGATGCCAGCTTGAGGGTGACATACGGCATTCCGGTCGTAATAAACTTTTCAAAGGGAGCAATCAGTTCGCGCCCTTCTTTTTCACAGATGCCAGTGACGACTTCGACACCGGCTTCCCGCAAAAGATCCAACCCCCGGCCAGCATGTTTTGGATTTAGATCCTCCACCGACACCACCACGCGCCCAATCCCCTTTTCTAGAATCAGATCCGTACAGGGCGGCGTGCGTCCCTGCGTCGAGCACGGTTCCAGCGTCACGTAGAGGGAAGCAGACTTTAGGTCTTGGGCTTTAGGCTTTAGCTTTTTCAGGCAAGCGCGTTCGGCGTGGTCGGCTCCCGCTTTTTCATGCCAGCCTTCGGCGATGACCTCGTTATCCAGCACCAGCACCGCGCCCACCGGCGGATTCGGGCGGGTCATCCCCTCGCCCAGCTTCGCCAGCCCGATCGCCCGCATCATCTGTTTTTCGTCCGTGGTCATAACTGCATGTTCCGCTTTGTTTGAGACTTCACCTGTATAGTGGAGGGCGAGGCTCCGGCCGAGCCATACCCTTTCCCGTGATTTTGCCCTCAACGCGGTTGTCGATCTCACCCCGCACCACACTTGATCTCAATCGCCATGCCATGACCTGCTCCTTATGCGTTTTCGGAATCTCCAAAAAGCGCATCGACAAACTCAATCGGATCGAAGGGGACGAGGTCGTCCTCGCCTTCGCCGAGGCCGGTGAAGAGGATCGGCACATTGAGCTCGGAGCGCACGGAAAAAAGGAATCCGGCCTTTGAGGAGCCGTCGAGCTTGGTGATGACGATTCCTGTGATGGGCACCACTTGATTGAACTGCTGGGCCTGGATAACGGCATTTTGCCCCAGCGAGGCATCGAGCACCATCCAGACTTCGTGCGGCGCTCCTTCGAGCTTCTTGCCCATGGCGCGGCACATTTTGGGTAGCTCGTCCATCAACGGAGTCTTGGTGTGCATTCGTCCGTCGGAGTCGACGATGACCGGGTCGCAACCCTTGGCCATGGCCGCATCGACGGCGTTATACGCTACGCCCGCCGCAT
>Ga0164313_10004125_pt1 | contig 12987 bp, 14 predicted proteins | sample GuaBasSedimGuay4_FD_113735 | JGI IMG/M metagenome (GOLD analysis project Ga0164313, IMG submission 113735) | Subseafloor sediment microbial communities from Guaymas Basin, Gulf of California, Mexico - Guay4, Core 4569-4, 0-3 cm | ecosystem: Environmental > Aquatic > Marine > Hydrothermal vents... | reverse complement strand
TGCTTTTACAGGACCAATCCCCATAATTCTAGGTTCAACACCTGCAGCAGCAAAGTTGACCATACGAGCGATAGGTTCAAGATTTAATTCTTTTACCATTTCTTCACTCATTACCATTACAAAGGAAGCACCATCACTCATCTGTGATGAATTTCCTGCAGTTACACTTCCGCCAGCAGCAAATACCGCTCTTAATTTTGCAAGAGCTTCTTTTGAAGTACCTTTTCTTGGACCTTCATCTTTAGTTACCGTATAGTTTTTGGTTTCCTTTTTACCTGCCTCGTTGATAAAAGTATGCTCAACATCTATAGGAACTATTTGGTCTTGAAAACGATCTTCAGCTTGTGCTTTTAACGCTTTCATATGTGAATTGTAAGCAAATTCATCCTGATCCTCACGAGAAACATTAAACTGATTGGCAACTGCCTCAGCAGTTAATCCCATTCCCCAGTAATAATCTTCTTTCCCTTCTTTTGCCAATTTATAGTCTGGCGTAGGTTTGTAACCTCCCATTGGGATATAACTCATGCTTTCGGCTCCACCAGCGATGATACAACTAGCCATTCCACTTTGGATTTTAGCTGTTGCCATTGCAATGGTTTCAATTCCTGAAGCGCAATAACGATTTACCGTAACTCCGGGAACGTCATCGATTTTAAGTCCCATTAAGGAAATAAGACGTGCCATATTCAACCCTTGTTCTGCTTCTGGCATGGCGTTACCTACCATTACATCGTCGATGCGTGTTTTGTCTAATTCGGGTAGTTCCTTCATTAGATATTCTATGGTTTCCGCAGCGAGTTCATCAGGTCTTTTAAAACGAAAAAGTCCTCTGGGTGCTTTTCCTACTGCGGTTCTATATGCTTTTACTATATATGCTGTTTTCATTTTTTGTTTCTTTAAGCTATTTTTAATTTCTCAATGGTTTCCCAGTCTTCAACATATGCTCTATACGTTCTAACGTTTTTCTTTCGGTACAAAGACTTAAGAAGGCTTCTCGTTCTATTTGTAATAAATATTCTTCACTTACATACGAAGGTTCCGATAAATCACCTCCTGCCATAACATAGGCAAGCTTGTTGGCTATTTTACGATCGTGTTCGCTAATATATTTTCCAGCTTGCATTTGGTCGGTTCCTACTAAGAACATTCCTAATGCTTGTTTTCCTAATACGCGTACATCTTTTCTTCTTACAGGTTGGGTATAACCCATATCTGCCATTGATCTTGCTACAGATTTTGCGGTTGCTATTTGTCTGTCTTTATTAACCACTACAATATCTTTTCCTTTCTGAAGGATATCTAAATCATAGGCTTCATAAGCCGAAGTAGATACTTTTGCCATTCCTATAGTTAAGAAATGCTCTTGAAGTACATTCAATTCGACATCATTCTTATTGAACATATCTCCTGCCCGTAAAGCCATTTCTTTAGAACCTCCACCGCCAGGAATTACTCCAACACCAAATTCAACCAAACCAATGTAACTTTCGGCTGCAGCCACCACACGATCCGCGTGAAGTGTCATCTCGCAACCTCCACCTAATGTCATTCCTTGAGGAGCGACTACGGTTGGAATAGAAGAATAACGCAAACGCATTACGGTATCTTGGAAATACTTGACTGCCATATTCAATTCGTCGTATTCTTGTTCGACTGCCATCATAAAGATCATTCCGATGTTGGCGCCTACAGAAAAGTGAGGTCCTTGATTTCCAACTACCAATCCGTCGAAATTCTTTTCAGCCATATCGATAGCAGTATTTAAACCTGCTAACACATCGCCACCAATGGTATTCATTTTACTTTGGAATTCTACATTTAATATTCCGTCGCCTAAATCTTCCACTACAACTCCGCTATTTTTGAAAACTTCGTTGGATTTGCGGATATTATTCAGGATGATAAAGGAATCCTGACCAGGAACTTTTACATGTTTCTTTTGTGGAATGTCATAATAATAGGTAGCGCCTTCTTTTACTGTGTAAAACTCATTGATGCCAGCATCCAACATTTCTTGCACCCAAGGATCAGCTTCTTTTCCAAGGTCTTTTATGAGTTGAAGTCCTTCAGCTACACCTATAGCATCCCATATTTGGAAAGGCCCATGTTCCCAGCCAAATCCAGCCTTCATAGCATCATCAATTCTATAAAGTTCATCGGAAATTTCAGGAATACGTTTAGAAGAATATGCAAACATACCAGCAAAGTTTTTTCGGTAGAATTCTGCTGCTCTGTCTTTTCCGCTTACCAATACTTTAAAACGATCGATTACATTATCGATAGTTTTAGTCAATTCCAGCGTAGCGAATTTTGCTCTCTTTTTAGAATTGTATTCTAAAGTATTTAGATCCATCACTAAGATTTCACTTTTTCCTTGTTCGTTTTTTATTTTCTTGTAAAAACCCTGTCCAGTTTTGCTTCCCATCCATTTGTTTTCCATCATGGTATTGATGAAGTCTGGTAATTTGAAAATGTCGTGTTCTTCATCGTTTGGTACTCCTTCATAAAGACCATTTGCAACATGAACAAGTGTGTCAAGTCCTACAACATCAACCGTACGGAAGGTAGCCGACTTTGGACGACCAATCACAGGTCCTGTTAGTTTGTCAACTTCTTCAACCGTTAACCCCATTTCTTTTACTAAATGAAAAAGGGCTTGAATTCCGTAGATACCAATTCGGTTACCTATAAATGCAGGCGTATCTTTTGCAAGTACAGATGTTTTTCCGAGGAATTGTTCTCCATATATAGTAAGGAAGTCTAATACTTCTTGTGAAGTATCTGGACCTGGAATAATTTCAAATAATTTTAAGTATCGTGGAGGGTTAAAAAAGTGAGTGCCACAGAAATGTTTTCTAAAGTCTTCACTTCTACCTTTATTCATAAACTGAATAGGAATCCCTGAAGTATTACTCGTAATTAGTGTTCCGGGAGTTCTGTGTTTTTCAAGGTTTTCGAAAACTTGTTGTTTGATATCCAATCTTTCTACTACCACTTCAATAATCCAATCTACCTCTTTTACTTTGGCAATATCATCACTAAGGTTTCCCGTTGTAATTCGCTTTGCAAAATCTTTGTGATAGAGTGGGGCAGGTTTAGACTTGATGGATGCAGTAAGTGCATCGTTTACCAATCGGTTTCGAACTACCTTATCCTCAAGTGTGAGGCCTTTTGCTTTTTCCTTTTCAGAAAGATCAAAAGGAACAATATCGAGTAAAAGTACTTCCACGCCAATATTGGCGAAATGACAAGCGATCCCGCTTCCCATAATTCCTGAACCGATAACGGCTACTTTGTTTATTCTTCTTTTAGACATATTTATCTATTTATCTGATATGTATATTTTCTTTGAATTAATCAATTCTAAAATAGTATTGATTACCTTTTTAAATGTTTTTAGATCTTCTGCAGAAATAGTTTTATTAACCGCTTCATCGAAACCAATCACTACTTGCTTAGAAAACTCTCTCATTTCTAGTCCAAATTCTGTTAAATGAATTAAAACTCCTCGTCCATCTTCAGGATTGGGTTTGCGAACAATCAACCCTTTTTCTTCCATAGTCTTTAAGGTTCGGGAAAGACTGGTTGCTTCAATTCCCATCTTAGGACCTAGGGAAGTAGAAGGAGTTCCTTCTTCGGGGTCTATACTTATGAGTGCAAAACCTGTAGCCATGGTAGACCCCTTTTTACCTGCCTCTTCGTTATAGAGTTTTGTAACACTCATCCAGGTGGAACGTAATAAGTAATCAATTGTTTTTTCTTTCATACAATTACCTGCGTAGGCAGATATCTTATTAATTGTTTCGGAATTTTTTTCAAACGTACCCTTCGATACATTTCTCGCAAAATCGAAATACTCAGGGTACTTGCCTTTTAACTTTTTCAAAGATACATAAAAAATACTATGCACGCATAGTAAATTATTGTTAAAATTTTTGGAAATGAGGGAGCTGGAAATTGGCGTGATTGAATTATCTTTATAAAAGAAAATTGGGACAACAAATTTTGAATATTTTTAAACTTAACTTATGGAACTTCTTAAATTAATTCTTGAGATCACACTCCCCGTATTAATTGTTATGTCAGCTATCTGGGGTTTTTTTAAATTATTTTACAGATTCAAATCAAAGTTTTTATTGATTACCAATTGTCAATTATTACATAAAAATATTTGGGAAGACATTTGTATGGAACACAGAATAAAAACCAACGGAGAGCAAGACCATGCATTTAGGCCTTTGGTGATATTACCACAAAGTTTAAAAAAGTATTCAGATATTAAAAGTGGAAAAAAAGCCATTTTAGAGTGTATTAATGTGCATAATGAAAAAAACTTAAAGATAGTTGTAGAGGTATATTGGATAACATAGAATATGGAAAAATGGAGCAAGATCAATCACCCAATTTTTTCATTAATCTTACGCAGATATTTTGGGATTGAACGCCCTATGTATCAAGATGAGAAAGAAGCAAAAGGAGCTTGGAAAAAAGTAAAACATCATACAGAAGGATTGGATGCTCTCAATAGAAAATTAGATGATAATTATTTGCAATGGGCAGTTTCCGATAAATACACTTACAGATTTTTTGACCCTGTAGAAGGGGATTACTCACCAGAACCAGAGGCAGGTAGTTTTATTGAATATTGTGGACTTTCTATAGTTTTAAGAAAATACTCTTTCTTGCATATTGAGAAAGATCGGGATTAAATTAGTTAGATGAATAATACATTCAAAAACATTCTCGCTATTTGTATTGCCATTTTACCGATTAATATAATAATGATTTGGTACCGGTTATCCCAAACTGAAAGCTTTACCACTATAGAAATGACAGTCTATCCTTTGCTTTTTGGAGGTGGAACTATCATTCTCATACTTTTATTAAACAAGTATCTTTTAAAAGACACCTTTACCGAAACCTTTAATTCAGGTAAAGGAACTTGGTATTGGGATATCTTAACAGGGTTTGGCTTAACAATAATTTATTTTGTAATGTTCTTTATCGAACGTGCTACGTTGTACCAATGGATTCCCAATCGAAACCCACCCAATACAGAATTAATTAATGTAATGATTGATTTAGCCAATAACCCATTACTCATGGTGATTTGGTTTGGTCCAGTGTTATGGATAGGCATTGCTCTTTTTGAAGAAATGTCCAGAATCTTTTTATTAAAAACCTTATGGAATATTAACAAGAATAAGGATTGGCAAATTGCCGCCATTTTTTTAGCATCTACATTAATTGGAGTAGTACATTTATATCAAGGTACTGCGGGTATTATTTCCATTGGACTAAAAAGCATTGTGGTAAGTTTCTATTTTAATAAAAAACGAAGATTACTTCCGTTAATTATCTCTCACGGATTGTATGATGGCTTACAATTTGCATTCTTTGTGATGCAGTTTAGAGGATAATTTTAGCCACAATTCGGTATTTCCTAAAGTCGCTCAATATAATTAAGAAATAAACCGTATTAAAGTTTAAAACTTGGCAGAGTTATTCTCTTTTCTTTTTTAAACTTGCTATCTCATTCACTTTTTCAATAACAAATGGAATCATTTCTCTAGCTACAATATAGCCGATGTAGTATTTTCTAGTTGATTTTAAAGCTAGAAACAGTGAACTTATAATGGTTTCTGCAGATTGTAAATTTAGATTGGAAAACCCCTCTTTTAATGATTTTGAGACAGATTTAGAATCGTTAAATGAACTTGCGATTTTAGATATTGGGTTGTTCCTGAAAGATTCTTCTTGAGTTTTAATGGTTTGTTTAAGGTTTACTCTTGCTATTTGTAACTCTTTGAAAGAGCATATATCAAGTTGTTTTTTACTTTGCTTCATCTTGCTCTTCGTTTAATTCTTTTTCGGCTTTAAAGGCAGCTTTCACAATGGCATCTTTTACTTTTTCATCGATTGGTTTTTTAGCAACAAGCATGTAGATAATGAAAATTAAAAGATAAATTCCGCCAACGGTAGCAAATCCTAAAGCAATATTTTCATAAAGTTGCCCTAAGTAATAGGCTAATGATAAACTCAACATCAATAAAATAAAAAGTAAAAAAAGTAGCATTAAAAAAGAACTGATAAGTTTCGCCGAGAGGTTGGCAAGTACACTAACCAAGCCTAATTTCACTAACTCAATTCTATTTTCGATATATTCTTTAATAAAATCAATCATAAATAATTAGTCATTTTTAGCTTCAGCAACTTTTTCTAAGGCTTCCCTTTCAATCGCTTTAAATTTTGAAGTTAACTCATCTTCTAGCTGTTCAATTTTATCAGCTACACTTGAGTACTTTTCTTTTAAAGATCCTTTTACATCGTAAAACTTTTCTTTAAAATCGCTTAGCTTTTCATTTTCTAATGAATTTATTTTTTCTGCTATATCAGTAAACTTAGATTCAATTTCATCTTTTAATCCTTCTGTTTTTTTGGCAATTTTTTTTCTGGTTTCTTCACCAGATTCAGGAGCTAATAATATACCCGCTACCGCACCCACAATGGCACCAATAACAATTCCACTTAAAAAATTAGATTCTTGAGACATGTTTTTTTGATTTTTAAAAGTAGAGTAAAAATACTATTAAATTATTAAGCAAAAGAATTAGATGATGTTATTAAGTAAATTATCTAGGTTTGCCTTGCATTTGAATTCTAATTATATATTTTTGCAAAAAATTAAATAAAATGAGAACAGACAGAACGTTTACTATGTTAAAGCCTGATAGTGTTGAAAAAGGACATATTGGTGCTATACTTGAAAAAATTACAGCTGCAGGATTTAGAATTGTAGCGATGAAACTTACACAAATGACAACCGCAGATGCTCAAGCATTCTACGAAGTGCACAGCGAACGTCCATTCTACGGTGAGTTAGTAGAATATATGACTAGAGGTCCTATTGTTTCTGCTATCTTGGAAAAAGATAATGCAGTAGATGATTTCCGTACCTTGATTGGAGCTACTAATCCTGCTGATGCAGCTGAAGGAACCATTAGAAAATTATACGCAGCTTCTATTGGAGAAAATGCTGTTCACGGAAGTGATAGCGACGAAAATGCAGCAATTGAAGGTGCTTTTCATTTTTCTGGTAGAGAAATGTTTTAAGAAAACTTTTAAAGTGTAATTGAATTATATAAAATCCTGCTGAAAAGTGGGATTTTTTTGTGTCATTCAGAACGGAGTTTACGGAGTGAAGAATCTCCTTGTCATTCAGAACCGAAGGCGAAGAATCTCTAGTAAAAAAAAAATGTTTCTTTCTGCTTGTGAGATTCATCAGTCGTTCCTCCTTCTGAATGACAGATTACCGCAACACCAACTTAGTAATCACTTCTTTCCCTATTTCTTCATTAATCATAGAGATAATTTTTGTTTTACCATAACTTAATTCTTCTCGTAGTACTGAAGAACTCAATTGAATATACAATACATCTCTTTCCAGATTTATAGCAGTAGTATATTTTGAAATAGCATTTCCCATAACATTATGCCAAGCGTCTTGTATAGAAACTTTGTCTAATCCTTTTTGAAGTTTGTTAGCGTCTATAAAGCCTTTTAAAACTTCGCTTATAGTATTATTCTCTCTTTGTCTTTTTGCCATATCATACCCTGTAAAGGGGTCTCTTATTTATTTAACCACAAAGTGCACAGAGTTATTTCACAAAGCTCACAAAGGGCGTAGATTTATTATTTTTCAATTCTAAGTCATTATAACTTAAACATCTTATAACTCTGATGCACTTTCTTAATTACATTCTCAGTCCGTTCGCCGTGAGTGTCGCTAATAAACAACTGACCAAAATCTTCATTATCTACCAAAGATATAATTTGTTCTACTCTTTGCTCATCTAGTTTATCAAAAATATCATCCATTAATAAAATAGGGTTTACTTTATTATGCTTTTTAATAAAATCGAATTGTGCCAATTTTAAGGCAATTAAATATGATTTCTGTTGTCCTTGCGATCCAAATTTTTTAATAGGATGTTCATCTATTTCAAAAATTAGATCATCTTTATGTATTCCGAAATTAGAGTATTGAGATAACTTGTCTTTTTGGGTATTTTCATTAAGTAGCGTGAGCAAATCTTTTTCCTTCAACTGACTTTTATACGAAAAAGTTACCTTTTCATTAGAGTTGCTAATAGATTGATAGCGTTTTAGGAATATGGGCATAAATTCGTCCAGGAACTCTTTCCGTTTTTCAAATATATAAGTTCCAAATTCGTGCATTTGCTCATTGTAAATGTCTAAAGTACTCTGATTGTGGGTGTGATTTACTGCGAAATATTTCAGTAAAGAATTCCGTTGCATCAATACTTTATTATAATTTATAAGCGATTGTAGGTATTTAGAATTTCCTTGCGAGATTACACCATCGACAAATTTTCTTCGGGTATCACTACCTTCAGTGATGAGGTCACGATCTGCAGGAGAGATAATTACCAAAGGCAAAAAGCCAATATGCTCGCTAAATTTTGGGTAGGGTTTTCCGTTACGTTTGATTATTTTCTTCTGTCCGCGTTTGGCACTAATAATAATTTTTTCTTCTCTTTCAGATTTGATGTAATTCCCTTCCACTACAAAAAACTCTTCTCCATGTTTAATATTTTGACTTGTAATAGGATTAAAATAACTTTTTCCGAAGGAAAGATGGTAAATAGCATCCAGAACATTCGTTTTTCCGACACCATTATACCCCACCAAACAATTGATCTTAGGGTCAAACTGAAAAGAAACCGTTTCAAAGTTTTTGTAATTAAGAAGCGATAGGTTTTCTAATATCATAATAATTAAAGAGTTAGCTTGTTATTGTGTTTCAGAAATAACGATTTGTAAACATCTGCAAATTATTGAAAAATAATAAATAGTTGTGCTTTTAATATCTAATAAATATTATATTTTTGCAGACTTAACAAAGTTAAATTATGGCAACGTATAAGAAACGAGGGTATAAACCTAAAACGAAAGTCGAAAAGCAAGATCGAATAGAAGAAGAAAGCACAACGGCAGAAGTATTTAGTACCTTAGATGAGGGAGCTTCAAAAACTGAAGCTTGGGTAGAAAAAAATCAAAAACCAATTTTAATATTCGTGGTAGTAGTTGCTGTGAGTGTTTTAGGATATTTAGGATTTCAACAATTTATTCAAGAACCAAAGGAGACTGAGGCCATGAATGAAATGTTTCAAGCCCAAACCTATTACGAGCAAGCATTAACTGCAACCTCAAAAGATTCACTTTTTACTTTGGCTCTTAATGGAGGAGAAGGAAAGTTTGGTTTTATAGACATTATAGATAACTACGGTGGAACTAATGCCGCAAACTTAGCTAAATATTACGCTGGTATTTCTTTTTTAAATACAGGTAAATACCAAGAGGCTATTTCGCATTTAGATAGTTTTAAATCGGAAGATGAGTCTGTTGGACCTTTAGCTAAAGGTGCTATTGGTGATGCATTTGCACAATTAGATCAACAAGAAGATGCTTTGAAGTATTATGAAAAAGCAGCTACTATGAAAACTAACGAAGTTACTACACCTCGCTTTTTATTGAAAGCTGGAATTACGGCTCTAAGTTTAGGAAAAGCTGATGTAGCATTAAAGCATTTTAAATCGATTACTGAAAACTATCCAAAATCTTCTGAAGCTACCAAAGCAACTTTATACGAAGGAAAAGCTGAAGCAATGCAGTAATGGCAACAAAAAATAAAAATTTATCTGTTTACGATAAAGCAACAATCCCAAACGCGAAAGACTTTCGGTTTGGGATTGTTGTTTCTGAATGGAATCCTAAAATTACCGAAGGTCTTTTTCAGGGAGCATTTGATGCAATTTTGGATTGTGGGGGAATTAAAGAAAACATCGTTAGATGGAATGTTCCTGGAAGTTTTGAGTTGGTGTACGGTTGTAAAAAAATGCAAGAAAGCTATGATATGCTCGATGCGATCATTGCAGTTGGGTCTGTAATACAAGGAGAGACGAAACATTTCCATTTTGTTTGTCAGGCGACTTCAGACGGTATTAAAGATTTAAATATTCAAAGCGATATTCCAGTGATATTCTGTGTGCTTACAGATAACAACCTACAGCAAGCCATAGACCGTAGTGGAGGAATACATGGTAACAAAGGAACCGAAGCTGCCATTGCTGCTGTTAAAATGGCGCAATTACGTAAAGACGCTAAGTTTTAATTTTGCCACAAATTCACGAATTTCTTTTCTTAACTCTAGAGGTTGAACGAATAATTTGAATCTTTAAAAATCCTTTGGATTTTTAATTTGTGTAATAAAGTTCACTTAATTGTTAAATTTAAGATTTGTGAATTTGTGGCAAAAATCAAAATAAATATAAGTGCATACAGGGTTATATTTTTTAACCCAATGAAATACCTAAGATTCCCTATCTTTGTTCCTCAAAATTATAACTCTCTCTTTATAATTTATTAGAATGCTAAAAAATCCAGAACTCGAACTAGCCTGGGATTTTATTGAAAAAACAGACCGTTCTATTTTTCTAACCGGAAAAGCAGGAACAGGGAAAACCACTTTTTTACATTCATTAAAATCCAAATCATTTAAACGTCTTATTGTTGTTGCTCCAACGGGAGTTGCTGCTATCAATGCGAAAGGTGTGACTATTCATTCTTTTTTTCAGATGCCTTTTGGTCCTATTTTGCCAGATGGTTCTTCGTTTGAGAGAAAAGGGAACTCATTTCAGAGAAAATTCAGTAAAATAAAAATTAATATCATTAGGTCTTTAGATGTTTTGATCATCGATGAGATTAGTATGGTGCGTGCCGATTTGCTCGACGGAATTGACCAAGTACTTCGGAAGTATAAGGATAGAAATAAAGTGTTTGGAGGAGTACAGGTTTTAATGATTGGTGATTTACAACAATTAGCACCTGTGGTTAAAGATGTCGAATGGGGAATTCTAGGAAAGTATTATACGACTCCTTTCTTTTTTAGTAGTAAAGCATTTTTAAATTGTGATGCTATAAATATTGAACTCAAACATATCTATAGACAAGATAACGAAAAGTTTATAAAAATTTTAAATGAGATTCGAAATGACTCTCTTTCTGAAGCTTCTGCCAAAGAGTTAAATAAAAGATATTTGCCCAATTTTACTCCTAAAAAAGAGGATGGATATATTACGTTAACTACGCATAATAATAGGGCAAATGCGATGAATGAAGCTGAATTAAAAACTTTAAGTAGTAAATCGCAATTATATGAAGCACAGGTAATAGGGAAATTTCAAGAAAAATCTTTTCCAACTCATGAGAACTTAAAATTAAAAGTAGGAGCTCAGGTAATGTTTGTTAAAAATGACAGTAGTATCGAGAAGCGTTTTTTTAATGGAAAAATTGGAAAAGTAGTTTCACTTAATGGAAAAGAAGTTAGGGTACTTTGTCATGAAGATTCTGAAGAAATTGTGGTTACACCAGAAACTTGGGAGAATGTAAATTATGCAATTGATTCTAATACAAAAGAGATATCTGAAAACATCGTCGGTTCGTTTTCGCAAATTCCTTTGCGACTAGCTTGGGCAATAACCATTCATAAAAGTCAGGGGTTAACTTTCGACAAAGCAATTATAGATGCTAATGCAGCTTTTGCTCACGGGCAGACTTATGTGGCTTTGAGTAGGTGCAGAACTTTGGAGGGAGTTGTTTTAAAAAATAAGATTAGCTCACAAAGTATTATCAACGATACTCGAGTAACATCATTTAATGAAAATGTAGCTGAAAATCAGCCAGACGAAAGCGTTTTGAAAGAATCTCAAAAAACATTTCAATTAAATTTAGTTACTGATTTACTGAATTATTATCATTTTCTATACCCTGTAAATAGGCTAACAGATATTTATTATAAGAATAAAAATAGCTTTGAAGGGAATATCATCAACCCTTTAAGTGAACTTAAAGAAATTGGAATTCAGCCCATTTTAAAAGTGGCTAATAACTTTAAGAATCAATTGCAGGCTTTATGCAAAGAGATTGATTCTCCTGAAAATGATGCTGTATCTAAGGAACGAATTCAGAAAGCGATTGCATATTTCACAGCACATACTCTTGATAAAATTGTTGCTCCTTTTAAAACACTTACTTTTTCCACAGAAGACAAAGCCTTGCATAAGGATTTTGAAAAGAATATAGACCTGATTGAAGAATACATCGCTATAAAACTATTTTGTTTAAAGGGATTGTCTGGAGATTTCTCCACTCAAAAATATTTAAAATTGAGGGCAGAGGCGGTACTTCAAAACGTTGAAAAACCCAAAAAACAAAAAGAGTTTGTCGCAGAAACTGCACACCCTGTTTTGTTTGAATCACTTCGGAATCTTAGAGATATTATTGCTCAATCAGAAGATGTGCCGCATTTTCAAATCTTTACTCAGCGCACTTTATATGAATTGTGCAATTTACTTCCGTTGAATAAAAGACAATTAAAAACCATTCACGGAATGGGAAAAATTAGAATAGAAAAGTACGGGAGTGAAATCTTAGACTTCATCAATGAATATGCAGACGAGAATAATATTGAAGTTAAAGAAATCGTTGTAAAAAAGAAGAAACCAAAAGTTGAAAACACCAAATTGGTTTCGTTAAAAATGTTTAAAGAAGGAATGTCTATTTCAGAAATTGCTACTAAACGAGATTTTGTTTATACTACTATCGAAGGGCATTTGGCTTCCTTTTTAGAAACAGGAGAGGTTGATATTTTTGATTTAATTTCTGAAGAAAAATACACAGAAATTAAGAAAGAAATGAAGGGTTTAAAGTTTGAAAACCTAACAGATTTAAGATCAAAATTAGATGACAAATTTTCCTATTCAGAATTAAGATTTACGATTAATGCTTTGAAAAATGACAGTAAGTAACTAGTTCTAGAGTTATTTGCGAATGGTACGACTATTGTTAATATTTAAGCTGTTAATACGTTTAATAAACCGCAGTATTTTATTTACATTTGAT
>Ga0164313_10004124_pt1 | contig 12988 bp, 11 predicted proteins | sample GuaBasSedimGuay4_FD_113735 | JGI IMG/M metagenome (GOLD analysis project Ga0164313, IMG submission 113735) | Subseafloor sediment microbial communities from Guaymas Basin, Gulf of California, Mexico - Guay4, Core 4569-4, 0-3 cm | ecosystem: Environmental > Aquatic > Marine > Hydrothermal vents... | reverse complement strand
TATGCAGTTAGTAACGATATGCAGTTAGTAACAATATGCAATAATTGAACCAAACACATAAAATTTATAGCGATTTAAAACAGAGAGTTCAAGCAAAGAGTTAATGAATTTATTGAATATCAAAGACGGGGTTAAAACGCTGCGATGACTCATTATTGTTAACTTCCCCACGGGCTTTTTCAGTTGCCTGTTTCAGACTCTGATTTCGCTGCTGCATGATCTGGCGTTGATCTCCCTGCCCAAGAACAACAAGATTGACACGTCGATTAGCATTACGGCCATTTTCGGTGGTGTTATCTGCTGTTGGTCTGTATTGCCCGTAACCAATAGCCATCATACGCTCAGGTTTGACACCTTCTTCTTCAAAAAGATGTACTACACTGGCAGCACGAGAAGAAGATAGTTCCCAGTTTGAAGGGAATTGTTTGCTATTGATAGGCACATTATCAGTATAACCTTCCACCTGCACATCATTGGGATAATCATTTAATAATAACGCAATGGTGGCTAAAATATCTTCGGCATCTTCTGATAATTCAGCACCACCGCTACGAAATAAAATACTGGATTTAATATCAATTTCTAACCAGTAATCTGTTTTTTTTATGTTAATTAAATCATCATCAATAAGCGGTTGCACTGCCCGGCTAATATCCTTAGACAAGGTCTCCAGCTCAGGGTTATCAGGAGGTGTCAAATTCTCGTCATGCTCCGGAATGGGAATGTCTATAAAATCAGGCTCTTCCGACATTGAAGACTGCTCTTGTAAGGCATTATCAAATTGAATGGGAGATGGTGAAGTTGGTCGGGAATGAAACACCTCATTGAGCGTATCAGATAAGATCCGATACTTACCTTCATTAACCGATGATATTGCATACATCACTACAAAAAAAGCAAACAGCAAGGTAATAAAGTCCGCATAAGACACCAGCCAGCGTTCTAAATTAACGTGTTCTTCCTGTTTTTTTCTGCGTCTTGACATTGTTTTTTCTGGTTGTTTTATAGTAAGGGACTTGGCATTTATTAAAGTCCCTAAAAGTAAATAGGTGTGGATATTGTTCTAAAAACTCACTCGGTTTAAAGCAAACGCCCCTCATCTCCGGCATTGGCTTTGGTTTTATCCAAATAACCTTCCAGTTTACGCTGAATATTTCTTGGATTCTCACCTTCAGCAATTGATACTAAACCCTCTACTATCATGTCACGATAGGTTACCTCATTGGAAACCAGGGTTTTCAATTTAGTCGCAATGGGAATAAAAAGCAGATTGGCTGCACCCACGCCATAAATTGTGGCAACAAAAGCAACTGCAATACCGCTGCCCAGCTTACTGGGATCCGACAGATTTCCCATGACATGAATCAATCCCATGACGGCACCAATAATACCAATAGTGGGCGAAAAACCGCCCATTGATTCGTAAATTTTACAGGCCAGAGTGTCAAATGAATCTTTGGCATCAATTTCAAGTTCCATAATTGAGCGCATAACTTCAGGCTCACTACCATCAACTAAAAGCTCAAGTCCTTTGCGGGCAAACAAATCCTCTTCTTCTTCAGCAACAATTTCAAGTCCCAGAAGTCCTTCTTTACGAGCAATATTACTCCAGTCAACGATTCGCGCAATTGTTTCTTCAGTATGGAATCGGGGCGGGAAAAAGATCCAGGGAAAAATTCTCAGTCCCCGCAGGAAAATATTTGCAGGTGACTGCAGCATAACAGCACCAAAAGTTCCCCCAAGAACAATAAGAGCTGCCGGGCCATTAACCAGAGTGCCAAGATGACCACCATCCAGAAATTGACCCAGCAATATGGATCCAATCCCGAGAATCAGACCAAATACGCTAAAAAAGTCTATCATTTATACCTTTAATCTTTGAGTTAAATCAATCATGCTCAATGGACATGAGATGACATAAGAGTCGGAACATCAAGAATTAATGCAATTTTACCATCACCCGTGATGGTTGCCCCCGCTAAGCCATCAGTACCTTGCAGAAGCGAACCTAAGGGTTTAATGACCACTTCTTCCTGACCAATCAGATGGTTCACCACAAAGCCCACTTTTTTACTACCTACATGCACCACCACCACATGTCCTTCATTGGGCAATTCTTCATATTCTGAGCCTTTCACCAGCCAGCGAGTCAAATAGAACAATGGCAGAGGCTTACCTCTCACCATAATCACCAGCTGTCCATCAACAGTATTTGTTTTAGTTAAATCAAGGTGAAAAATTTCATTGACACTCACCAGTGGCAAGGCAAAAGCCTGCTCTTTTAACTTCACCATCAAAGTAGGCATAATAGCCAGAGTCAAAGGCACCTTAATGGCAATACGCGTTCCCTTGCCTTCCTCCGAATCAATATCGATACCACCGTTAAGTTGAGCAATACGGGTTTTAACCACATCCATACCCACACCACGACCGGAAATATCTGATATCTGATCTTTGGTTGAAAAGCCCGGCATAAAAATCAGGTTATAACATTCTTTATCATCTAAACGAGCAGCAGCTTCTTCATCCATCAGTCCTTTTTCAACGACCTTTTGGCGCAGGTAATCGGCATTCATACCTGCACCATCATCTTCGATGGACAACATAATGTGATCACCCTCCTGCTCTGCAGACAGAATAACTGTACCCTGGGCCGGTTTGCCGGCAGCAATACGCACATCAGGCATTTCAACACCATGATCAACGGAGTTTCTAACCAGATGAACCAGGGGATCTGCCAATGCCTCTACCAGATTTTTATCCAGATCAGTGTCTTCGCCAATCAATTCTAACTTAACTTCTTTCTTCATGGTGCGGGAAAGATCGCGAACAACGCGGGGGAAACGACCAAAAACCTTTTTAATCGGCTGCATCCGGGTTTTCATTACCGACATTTGTAAGTCAGCCGTCACTACATCCAGGCTGCTCACCGCTTTGGACATTTCTTCACTAGCAAGCGATTGTTCCAGAGTCACCAGACGGTTACGCACCAGCACCAATTCGCCCACCATATTCATAATATCATCGAGTCGCCTGGTATCAACCCGAACAGTTGCCTCTGCAGGTACCGGGGAAGGCGTACCACTGTCTCCTGGTTTCTTTTTAGGCTGCGCTGGTTTAGCTTTAGCTTTAGGTTTTGGAGTTGGTTTTGGAGTTGGCTCTGCTTTTGCGGCAACTACTGGTTCAACAGCACTGGCACTGTCTTTTTTGTCTGCTGATTCAGCATCATTAATCTGACCAAATTTACCAGAACCATGAAGGTCATCAAGCAAACTCTCAAATTCATCATCAGAAATCTCATCACTTGCCAGTTTACCCGCAGCAGGGGGTTTCTTTTTAGATTCTTCATCCGGTATCCCTTCTGCATTAAACTGGCCTTTACCATGTAATTGATCAAGTAAGTTTTCAAATTCATCATCAGTTATATCATCTGATGATGCAGGTGGGACACTTGTTTTCGGTTCATCCAAGGCATCAAGCAGTTGTTCAAATTCTTCATCGGTCACATCTTCCTGAGCGGCATCTTCAGGAGCAGCGGCTGTAACCGGTTCTGCTTCTGTTGGAGCAGCATCACCATTTAAAATACCGTCCAGAGCAGCAAGCAAAGCAGGATCTGCATTCTCTGGCTCAGTGGCAGCTCTCAGGCTATCAAACATATCATTCAGTGAATCAAGCACAGGCAGCATCACATCCATGATTGCAGCATCAACCTGCAACTCACCATTGCGTAATAAGTTAAAGACATCTTCAGCACGATGACAAAGCTCTACCAGAGGCTCTAAGGCCAGGAAGCCCGCTCCGCCTTTTATGGTATGAAAGCTTCGAAATACGGAATTTAACAGTTCAGTATCATTGGGACGTTGTTCAAGCTCGACAAGCTCTTCATTTAAGGTCTCAATAATCTCTCCTGCTTCTATTAAAAAATCCTGAAGTATTTCATCATCAGCATCAAATGACATATTTTATATCCTTAAAATCCTAAACTTGAAAGCAAGTCATCGACTTCATCCTGACCTGCAAGAGTTTCAGCTTCATCAATTAAACCGGGTACGACAGGTCCATCCAGAGATTTTTTCTGTTTATTATTATCATCATCATCTGAAGCTAACTGTTTTTCTGCTGCAGGCTCTCTCTCTGATGAGTCTACCTGCCCCATATGTTTACTGGATAACCTGATCAGTTTAATCAAATCATCTTCAACATCTTCAACTAACTTAATCACTTTATAAATGATCTGACCCGTTAAATCCTGGTAACTCTGTGCCATCATAATTTCATTAAGATTGCTCATTAGCGTCTTACTATCATTATTGGCAGAATCTAAAAAAACTTTAAGTGTTTTGCTCAATTGGCGAAATTCATCGGCTGCCATCTGCCTGTGCGTAAACCGTTCCCAGCCAGATAATAACTCCGAGGTACCAGAAGTGATGCTTTCACATAAGGGAATAGCATGTTCAATCTGCTCCATAGTAGTGTCGGCAGCCTGTTGTGTCATAGTGATCACATAGTTCAGGCGTTCCTTGGCATCAGCCATATCCCCGCCCTCTGCCAACTCAGTAATGCGAGAGTCTGTACGAAATGCCTTAAATGTTTCATGTACATCACGGGTTAATTTTCCCAGTTCCTGAAACAAACTGGTTTCTTTCATCGTAATCAACTCATCAAGAATTGCTTTAGCTTCTTCATCATTGCCCGACTCAGCACAAACAACCAGTTCTTTTGCTCGTCTGATAAAAGCATCATCAAGATTTATACCTTCTGCCATACTTTTTTACCCTGCATCAGCTGTCAATACGTTCAAAAATTTTATCTATTTTTTCTTTAAGCGTTGCGGCGGTAAATGGTTTGACAATATAGCCATTGACTCCAGCTTGTGCAGCCTCGATTATTTGTTCTCTTTTTTGTTCTGCGGTCACCATCAGAACAGGCATTTTTGATAATTTTTCATCTGCCCTGACATGTCTTAACAGATCAATACCCTGCATACCGGGCATATTCCAGTCGGTCACCAGAAAATCAATGCCACCAGCAGCGAGTATTGGCACCGCAGTCGTACCATCATCAGCCTCTACTGTGTTTGTAAAGCCAAGATCTCTGAGTAGATTTTTTATAATACGTCGCATAGTAGAAAAATCATCTACAATTAAGATTTTCATATCTTTATTCAAGTCAACCTCCGGGTTATGACCAAAAATAATTCAGGACAGTTATTTTAACCCAAATTATTATCCAAAACTGACAGCCTTAAATTTTTTATGATAATCAGTAATAATTCTCAAAAAAACCAGTCGCTCATTTTTACAGTCTGATAAATTATATGGAACTAACATCTGCGTATAGAGTTATCGGCAACTTGAAAAAAAACTAAATTTTTATTTAACTTTTTATTGAAGATAAAAAAGGCTCAATCTATTTTTAGACAAAAAAACCACTTTTTACCAGTAAAACGGGGCATTATTTAGTACTTTATGTTAAACGAGCCTGTAAACGAATAACAGCCTGGGAGTGGATCTGACTGACACGGGACTCACTGACACCAATCACAGCACCAATCTCCCGAAGATTTAATTCTTCATCATAATATAATGCCATCACCAGACGTTCACGTTCAGGTAAACTGGCAATAGCGGTGGCAACCAGTGACTTCAAATCATCTTTTTGAATGACATCCAGAAGTTCACTTTGCGGATTGGGAATATTATTTAACAGCGACTCATCATTACTGCCAATATCTTCAAAACTCAATATTTTATGTCCACTGGCATCCTGCAAAATACGATTGTATTCTTCAAGTTTCATATCAAGCGCTTCTGCTATTTCAGTATCCCGGGCATCCCGGCCTTTTTCATTTTCAATCTTCTGAACAACTGCAGCAACCCGACGATTATTACGATGTACCGAGCGAGGAGCCCAGTCATTTTTTCGCACATCATCCAGCATAGCACCGCGAACCCGAATACCTGCGTAGGTTTCAAAGCTCGCACCCTGTGTAGCATCATAGTTATTTGCAGCTTCCAGCAGACCAACCATACCTGCCTGAATCAGATCATCTAATTGAATATTGGCAGGCATCCTGCTTTTTAAATGATAGGCAATTCGCTTCACCAGCGGTGCATGTTTTGCAACGAGGTCCTGCCTCTCATATTGACTATAAACATCAATTTTTTTCATTATCAGGCTCATTACCACATCCCCGTGCCTTTATCTTTTTTATTTTTTTAGTAAAAAATTCAGCTTAATTTGAATTAATCAATCGTTCCACAAAAAACTCCAGGTGTCCCCCGGCTCTTTTAGGCATAGGCCACTTATTAATTTTCTGGGCTGCCATATTAAATGCCTGTGCAGAAGGACTCCTTGGATAGGCCTGACTAACCGCTTTTTGTTTTTTTACGGACTTTCTCAGATAAATATCAAACGGTATAGCACCTAAAAAATCCAGCGAGACATCCAGAAATCTATCAGTTACTTTTAGAATTTTGCCGAATAACTCGCGCCCTTCTTTCATGTCATGCGCCATATTGGCCAAAATACGAAAGCGATTAATCCCCTGCTCTTTATTCAGGACCTTAATTAAGGCATACGCATCCGTTATTGAAGAAGGTTCATCACAGACCACCACAATCACTTCCTGTGATGCCCGACAAAAACTCACCACACTTTTATCAATACCGGCAGCAGTATCGATGATCAGTACATCTAATTCATTTTGTAACTCACTAAAGGTATTGATAATCCCGGCATTTTCAGCATCATTTAAACTGGCCATGCTTGATATACCAGAGGCAGCAGGAATGATCTTAATACCGCCAGGGGCATCGACAATAATTTCAGAAAGATCATAGTCACCGGAAAGCACATGAGAGATATTTAACTTTGGATGCAGGCCAAGCAAAACATCAATATTGGCCAAACCCAAATCAGCATCCATTATCATGACTTTTTTACCACTGGCAGACAAAGACATGGCAAGATTGACAGAGACATTTGTCTTACCGACACCACCTTTACCACTGCTCACTGCTATCACACGAACTGGACGACCCTGATTTTGGTGATTAGGGTTTTGCTGATTAGGGTTTGAGTCACTCTGGGTCATACGTCTTAAACCTTCTGCTTGATCATAAATAAAGGGTCGAGCCGTCTCCTGCAACCAGGTGCTATCAGACAAAGCATGATTAGCCAACGGCATGGGCCAGACCTCCTCCGGAATATGACATTGCCAGCTCATCTGTGTTCACTGAGACAGGATGCTGACGGACCATTTCCAATGCCTGTTTCAGGAGAGCGGTGGTATTGGCCTGATGAATATCTTCCGGGACCTTCTGTCCATCACTAATGTAGTTGAGTTGCAGCTTATTCTCAATAAGAATTGAAATAATTCCACCAATTGATGTTGATTCGTCCACTTTTGAGGTAATACAGCCGTCCAGTTCTTTAGCATTAAGTGTTTTAATCACTTCATCCATTGCTAAAGTCTGTGTTGATGCCGACAGTACTGCAAGAATTTTTATGGTTTCATGGCTTTGACGCAGCATACTTAATTGTTGTGTTAAACGCAGGTCTCTATGACTCATACCGGCAGTATCGATCAGGACCAGCTGCTTGTCTTCTAAGCGAGTAAGAACCAGTTTGAGTTCTTCAGCATCATTGGCCACATAAACAGGCACACCTAAAATTCGGCCATAGGTTTTTAACTGTTCATGGGCACCCACCCGATAACTGTCAGTAGTAACCAGAGCCAGATTTTTTGCACCATATTTTAACGTAAAACGAGCAGCTAATTTGGCAATATTGGTTGTTTTACCAACACCTGTTGGTCCCACCAGGGCAATAATACCGCCTTCATCCAGCAGATCAGTATCAGCGACAGGAATATTACGGGCAATGATACCAAGCACTCGTCTCCAGCTATCTTCAAGGCTATCTTTTGCTGTTGTTTTTAATTGTTTGACAATTTTTTCACTCAGGGAAGATTTAATACCCAGGCGATACAAACGAGACAGTAATTCGGCCTGATGCGGATGGCTGCGAGAAAAACTACCCCATGCCAGTCCGGAAAGCTGATTTTCCAGAATGCCACGCAGTGATTTAATTTCTTCCTGCACTGAAGTCAAAGCAGGATCCTGTACCCACTCAACTTTCTGAGAGGTTTTTGTCTGCCGATTCTTTGCCTGTCTTTTTTCTGCTTGAGCGGTTTTATTCATTGAGAAAAAATCATCCTGTAGTTCCCGGGAAGAGTCCTGAGCACTACTTGCCTGTGAACGTCTCTGCTGTTCTTTAACTAATGATTCATAATCGAAAGGATATGCATCTTCAGAGATGTCTTTATGATCATCATCAAAATTATCAAAATCTGAGATAAAAGGTTGTTTTCTTTCTGTGATTGATTGCTTCTCGTAAGCATTATTTTTAACACGTGTTTCAGTATCGACAGCTGCCTGCTGATTTATTCCAGTCACTTTATTTACTGTGGATTGTTTTAATAAATCGGCAAAACTATTGGTTTGTAGTGAAGTGGTTTGTAGTGAAGTGGTTTGTAATGATGCTGTCTGCTGTCTGTGTGTATTCCCCTGTTCACGTCCCTCTTGTGTACGACTAAAGGTGATGACATCATCCTGAATTGAGTCTTCCAGTTTAGCACTGATTTTTTGTTTCTTCACTTTGGCAAAAACTGAACGCGGCTTCTTTTTGGGTATGACTTTAGCCTGTTGCTGGACAAGTGAACGATGCACCGCCTCTTCATCATAATCAATAGCTGCTACTAATTCGATACCACCATCGACTTTATTATTAGATAAAATTACGGCATCAGCGCCTAATTCATCTTTAACCTGACGAATGGCTTCACGCATTTCAGAAGCAAAAAAACGTTTAATTTTCATAACCAATAACCTTAATTTAGCATATTATTAATATAATCGTTCGTAACTACTTTAGTTCTGTCCAACCGTTGAAACTATTTTTATCTGCATATTATCCGGTATTTCGTTATAAGCCAGGACATGCATATTGGGTATACTATGTTTAACAAAACGCATTAACATTAATCTGACCTGAGCAGAAACCAGCAGGATGGCAGGTGAGCCATTCATTTCCTGCGTCTGAGCACTTTCTGTTAAGGACTGATGTATCCTTTCAGCCAGGCCGGGCTCAATACCACCACCGTCTTCTGACATCTGTATTGACTGATGCAATAACTGTTCCAATGAAGGTTCTAAGGTAACCACCGATAATTCATTGCCTAAACCATTGATATGCTGAACAATAAATCGACCTAAAGCAATCCTGACCTGAGCTGTCAAAATCCCGGCATCCTGGGATTGTGTGGCATATTCAGCCATGGATTCGATAATGGTTTTAAAGTCTCGAACCGGAATTGCTTCATTCAGTAAATTTTGTAACACTTTCACCACCGTACTCAGAGGTAAAATTTTAGGTACCAGATCTTCAATCAGTTTGGGTGATGACACAGCCAGTCTGTCCAGCAACTGCTGTACTTCCTCATGCCCTAATAACTGGGTGGCATTTTCATTAAGCAATTGACTCAAATGTGTAGCAATTACCGTATTGGCATCAACCACGGTGTAACCTAGGGTTTGCGCATTATCCTTTTCACTCTGTTCTATCCAGGTTGCAGGCAAACCAAAGGCTGGATCCTTTGTTTTAATACCGTTCACTTCACCAAATACCTGCCCCGGATTAATCGCCATATCATGATCAGGATGCACCTCTGCCTCACCAACTGATACCCCCATCAATGCAATGCGATAAACATTCGGTGCCAGGTCTAAATTATCCCTGATATGAACAGGAGGAATTAAGAAACCCAGGTCCTGAGAAAGCTTCTTACGCACCCCTTTAATGCGGCTCATTAACTGCCCGCCCTGCGATTTATCAACCATAGGGATCAGACGATAGCCTACTTCAAGACCGATTGAATCAATAGGCATCACATCATCCCAGCTCAATTCTTTCAGATCACTGGCGGACTCTTCAACTGCCTGTTGCTGCTGTACCTGCTGCTCCTGAATCACCTCTAATTCAGTACTTTGTTTCTTATTCTTAATACGCCATGCTGCTGCACCGGTAAGCACTGCAAAGGTTAAAAAGGCGAAATGAGGCATACCCGGTACCAGACCAATTACGGCAATAATGCCTGAAGTTACGCCTAAGGTTTTAGGTTTATTGAATAAATCAGAAGCAAAGGTAGCACCCATATCCCCTTCGCGGTTTTCACGAGTCACCATGATACCGGCAGCACTGGAAAGAATGAGAGCTGGAATCTGTGCCACCAGACCATCACCAATGGTCAGTAAGATAAAGATTTCTGCCGACTCTCCGGCACTCAAATCGTGCTGTACCATACCAATAATAAAACCACCGATAACATTAATCAGGGTAATTAATATCCCGGCAATGGCATCACCACGCACAAATTTACTGGCACCATCCATGGAGCCATAAAAATCAGCCTCACGGGTCACTTCTTCACGACGTTGTTTGGCTTCATCCTGATCAATCAGGCCCTGATTTAAATCGGCATCAATGGCCATCTGCTTACCGGGCATACTGTCCAGAGTGAAACGCGCACTGACTTCAGCCACACGTCCGGCACCCTTGGTTACGACGATAAAATTAATAATAATAAGAATAATAAACACCACCAGACCCACAGCAAAGTTGCCACCAATGACCACTTCACCAAATGATTTAATCACTTGTCCGGCGGCATCAGGTCCTTCGTGTCCATGTAATAATACCACCCGGGTTGAAGCCACATTCAATGACAGACGTAACAGTGTGGCAATTAAAATAACCGTGGGGAAAATGGCAAAATCCAGTGGTTTTTTTGCATAGATAACGATCAGCAGAATAATCAGAGAAAAGGTAATATTGAAGGTAAAAAACAGGTCTAATAAAATGGCAGGTAATGGCAAAATAATCATTGCCAGCATCCCCAGCAGTAGAATGGGCGCACCCATACCACTTTGAATCATTTCAGTAAATCGAGATTTGATATTTGTTTCTGCTAAGGCGGCCATAAAAATCCTGTGACTGTTTTTTGACGAATTTTTTTAAAATATCGTGCTAATAGTACAGATAGCAGGTTATGTGCCAATTATGGGTGAGAGAGGGTTCAGGGTTTTGTGAATCGCTTTTGCTTTTTTTCTTATATTGATTAAACTGGATCATTATTTGGCTATCAGGTTTATTTAATGACTGGACATTTATTTGCAGTAAGACTTCAACTTTGCCTTTTGGTCATGTTTTTAACGCCAGTATTCGCCTGTGCCGATGATACGTTTTTAACGCCGGTCACATCCAGTCGTGAAGTAATTGAAAAACTGCTTGAACATAACACTGCCAATCAGAACTCTATCTCTATTTGTTATAATTATGGCTGTAAAATTAAGCGCAGTATTGTTATTAATCAGGATAACATTCAATCAATAAAAGCTATTTTTGGACAATCTGAGACCAGCCGTTATGAAGAGCGTCTGGCCATTGCTCGAACTATTGCTCTGCTTGAAAAGCTGGCAGCAACTCAAAGCCCCGTCTACAACGATAAAGCAGAAAATCATAATGACAATGGCCTGCCCGGACGAATGGACTGTATTGATTCAACTGTTAATACTACTCATTATCTTGAATTTATCGATAATCTGGGCTTACTCCATCAGTACAAACTTCAGTCACCCGTTTATCGTTCGCCTTATCTTATGGGACAGCACTGGGCGGCTCAAATTCAAGATCAATCCGATGGACAACGTTATGCTGTGGATTCATGGCAAACAGATATTGGTCAACCACCGGTTATTCAGGATGTAGATAGCTGGACTGTCAGAGCTTCCCCTAAACACTTTTAATTGTAAGAATAAACTCACAACCCTATGAATTTTCTCACAAATAATACAATAAAATCTCAAATGTAGGAGTATAAGTACAGACAAATATTCCCCTTTTATGGATAATGACTTCATTGTCGTTAGTGTAATAAATAATAAATTCCATAGAGGTAAACAAATGGATCATTCAATTCTCTTTAAGACTGCATCTGCATTATGTCTTTTATTTGGTTTTGCAGCCTCAGCCTATGCAACCCCAATCGATACCATTAAAGATTATACGATTTGGGATAATCATGATGATAAGAATAACAATCCTAATAAAAATGAAAATGAAAATAACTTTAGTTATTGGGGTGGTGAATCACATGGTTATGGTGATGTGATTGGAGCCTATGATCAGTTTGATATACAAAAAGCAGTGATTAATCGTGATAATAAAACTTTAACCATTGATATATATACCGGTTTTGTCAGCAATGGCGGATTGGGTAGTTTTACTGGTTCCACCTATGGCAAGGGGATTGGCATGGGTGATTTATTTCTAACCTCTAACTGGAGTCCAGCAGGAACAGCTGCAAATCATTATCAAAAAGATAATTCAAAAACTACAGGGACAAGCTGGAATTACGTTGTATCTCTGGGAGATAAACGTTGGGACAAATCGGGTGATACTTTTTTGTATGAGATAACAGATTCGACTTCCTATTTAACCAGTAATGATTTCTTATCCGGTGGTACTTTTCGTGATGACCAGTTAATAGCTGTTAAGTTTGATGAGGGATTAGGTCATATTAATAAAAAAGCTAGATGGGAAGCCTTAACTATTCCAGATTCGAACGTCTCTAATGCCTCTACTGATCTCAGTGTAAGCCGCTTTACTATGGATATCAGCGGCACCGGACTAGAAACAGGTGCATTCGGTATGCACTGGGGAATGACCTGTGGCAACGATGTCATTGAAGGTGATCCACCAGCAGCAGTACCTGAACCTGCCAGTATGTCGTTACTGAGTCTTGGGCTAATCGGAATGGGCTTTGTTAGTCTGAGAAGACGGGTGAATAAAAAGTAATTAGTGTCCATCCATCCATTAATTGCTTTTTTTGCTTCCCCCTTTCGCCTCATGGCGCCTACTTTTAGTG
>Ga0164313_10004123_pt1 | contig 12988 bp, 11 predicted proteins | sample GuaBasSedimGuay4_FD_113735 | JGI IMG/M metagenome (GOLD analysis project Ga0164313, IMG submission 113735) | Subseafloor sediment microbial communities from Guaymas Basin, Gulf of California, Mexico - Guay4, Core 4569-4, 0-3 cm | ecosystem: Environmental > Aquatic > Marine > Hydrothermal vents... | reverse complement strand
GCGGCTTACGAAACCCAGGGCAGCACTTCCGGCGCAATCGAAATGCTGGAGGACATTGGCAGTGATCTTGCAAGTGACGCCGGGCAGGAATTGACGGACACCCTTTATGAGAAGGGCAGAATACTCAACAGCAACTATCGCTACCCGGAGGCATCCGCCGAACTTGACCAGGCCTTGAGACTTCAGAAGTCCAATGCAACGCTCAAGCCGTGGGGGCCAACCGGTCTTGCCCTGGCCTGGTCGTACTATTCGATGGGTGATGTTGATCAGGCTACCAGCCTCATCCTGGAGTCGATTCCAAGAACACCCAGGGCTTCAAATTCCCGTGTCCTGAGCAGGGCTTACGATAGCCTGGCGAAAATTTACCGCGACCAGGAACAATACCGGCAAATGTCTCAGTACCGGGAGCAGCAGGCGGGGTTGATCCAATCAGACCTGCTCCGCGCCGGGTTCCTGTTTGAATCAGCAATGGATGCCTGGCGCCGGGATGGTCACGGCTCCCGGGCTGCGCACAGTTTACTGGCGCAGAGCAGAAAACTCGCACAAAGCAGCGGCCATTCACTGACCAGGGACCGTGCTGCATTGTACCTGTGCCTGTTGAACATCGAGCAGAAAGGGCGTGGCGCGTGTACTGCTGCCGGCGTTCAACAAGCTCATGATGCACTGAAGAAAAGCGGCATCCCGAGACTGGCCCTGGATGCTGACTTTGTCAAAGCGAGAATTCTGCGCCGGGAGGGCAAGGATCGCGCCGCATTTTCTGTCATGGAGGGGCTGATTGAGGAAATTCTTTTTTTCAGGCAGACACTGCCGGGCTTGCTCGGCGCCTGGTATTGGCAAAATAAAATTGGGATTTTCCAGGAATACATGGCGATCACCCTGGGGACGGGCGATGGGCGGCGGGTATTGCTGGCGCTGGATCATATCAGCGTTGTCGAGGGAGCAGGCCCGGCCGCTGGCGGTGACCAGAATGAGGCCCTGCGCGCACTGCTGGCGCGGCGGGAAACTGCGAACGGTAGCAAAGCCCTGGACCTGGCAGCACAGGCAAACAGGGAGTTAGGCAAACTCCAGGAGGCGTTCGATCCTGCGGTCAGACCACTCGACACAAGGTCACTGGATAAACTCCTGGCCGGCCTGGCCCGGGACGAGTCTCTATTGAGCTACTACTTCAGTGAGTCGGCCGATTACGTCCTGGTGGGGAACCGGCAAGGGGTGTCAATGATGAAACTGGGTGGCTCTGAACCGGTTTCCAAACGACTAAATCAGTTACGTGAACGCCTGGGCCGGGATTCTCCGTCGATACTGTCTGAGCTCGACACAATGGGCCGGCGCTTGTTGCAGCCTGTTTCCGGATTGTTGACGAAAAGCATATTTCTGTTGCCGGCTGGTCCTTTGAACGGTTTTCCCTTCGATGTACTCCGGCTGAACGGACAATTCCTGGCTGAGAAATACAATGTCGTCAACCTGATAAACCTGGCCGCGGTAGCCAATCGCAAGCCGGTCCTGGATCAGGATTACCGGGAGCGGGTTTTCCTGGCGGGAAATCCACAGGCTGGCCAGGAGCTGTTCAGTTACGAGGTGCAGGTCTCTGCTGAAATCGCTGCCTTGACGGATATTTTTGTCGGACCGGGATTACACATTGTCCAGGGGCTGGCTCTGAGAAAAGATGAATTTCAGGATGAACGATTTGCCGGGGCGAGCCTTATCCACTTGGCAACCCCGGGTGTCCTGGACCTGGCATTCCCGGACCGGTCTGGGCTGCTGATGTCGAAGATAAGTAGTGATTCAGCCGTGCAATACCTTGCGCCGGGGGACATCCGCCAACTCGATTTCCAGGCTGAACTGCTGGTGCTCAGCCGGACCGTAGTTACCGCGGCCAGTCGGTCCGGTTTCGATACTCGCCTGGGGTTCGTTTCGGAATTCCTGGATGCCGGCGTGAGCAACGTTATCGTCAGCTTCTGGTCGGGCGAAGACTCCGAAACCACAGCGTTTATGCGTGAATTCTATCGCAACCTTGAATCAACCCGGGACGTTGCTGAAGCGCTTTCCCGCACCCGGATGAGACAAATGGAAAGCGGTAATGAAGCCAATTTCAGGTCTTGGGCGGGTTTCCAGCTTTTTATCAGGTAGAATGTAGAATGCCCGGTGACGGGTTTGGTTGAAAACAGAATTTTGTCCGGAGGGTTTTTAAGTGGAAAAAAGAAAGTACCTGGTCATCATCGATCCATCACATGAGAAGCACCTCGCATTGGAGCGTATGCTGGATATCATCCGCCAACGGAAGGAATCGGCGCTCGAATTTCACCTTTTGATTGGCGCCGAGCCGGAAGACAAGGCGGATCCCGATGCGCCGCATGAGGTCATCTGCAGCCGCGACTGGTTCAACGAACTATTGAGTCCTCTTGATGAATTCGGCGCGAATTATACGGCGGAATTTTTCTGGACCCGGGATTGGCGAAAATCCATTGCCGACGCCGGAGATCGCTATAAGTGCGATACGATCATGTTGAGCGAGTCTTCAGCGGAGCACAAGACGGGGATTACCGATTCCAAGTGGGACCTGGTACGCCAGGCCAAGTCTGATGTCGTTATCGTAGACGAGGGCACCACCGGACCGATCAGGTGCATCCTGGCAGCGGTTAACACCCAGGTGAAAGATGAAGGCCACACCAGACTGAATGAGAAAATCCTGGAGCGAGGCAAGTTCCTTGCAGATTACTTCGAAGCGGAATTCCACGTGGTCAATGCATACAAAGACAGCGAAGATTTTCCGGACCGTGCGTTGATCGGCAGAATGAGTGGTCTTCCACGTGAAAACATTCACCGGGATATGGGCAAGCCGGAAGATGTGATTGCCAGTATTTCCGAAAAGGTGAATGCCGATATGGTGATCCTGGGCATCAGCCCACGGGAAGGGTTCGCTGCAAGGTTCAGCAGCCACACCACTGAAAAGGTGATGGAAAAGATCACGGTAGATGTTGTGGCCTTGAACTAAAGGGGTCAAACACTTATAAAAAAGCCCCGCTTGACGGGGCTTTTTTTTAACCTTGATCGTCGATCATTTCTTCCAATTGATCACGTTCTCTTGGCTTGTATTCAGGCGCATCCTGTTGCAGCAGGTCGCGGCGCTTAATCTCGCTGTCGACATAAGCGATCCACTGCCTTGCGGCGCGCTTGGACCGGTTGTCCGAAGCTGCTTTTGAAAATGCCCGCCTTGCCTGTTCCAGCCGCTTCTGGTTGAACAGCGCCATGCCCAGCATGATGTTGGCCTGGTCAGGCCGCTTGAGCCCACCCAGTTTAAGAGACTTCTGGAGGGCTGTGGAGGCTTCGGCCCATTGTTCCAGGTTGATGTGAGCCTGTCCGAGACGCACATAAAGTGTCCCATCATCGGATAACCTGGCAGCACGCTCCAGGGGTGGGATCGCTTTCTGGTCTTCGCGCGCCTGGTACCAGGCCTGGGACAACAACCTCAGGTTACGATCGTTGGACTTGACAATTTCTTCACCCATTTCCTTTTCCAGCAGCACGGCCGCCTTGTACGGCAAGCCATGCAGCAGGTAGAGATTCGCCAGGTTGGTCACGTGGGAAGCTGAAGTCAGTAAACCCTTTTCATACAGAACTTCTGTGAGCGCCAGTTGCTTCTTGGTATCGCCAAGCTCACTGTAGATTCCTGCCAGGGTCAGGATATAAGTATCCTTCGGGTAGTAAACGATCAACTCTTTGACCACGCCGATCATGCTGTCGTAGTCTTTCTGCTCGAAATAGATCACGCGCAACAACAGTAACCAGTTTTCCTTGGGTATCCGGCCCTGTTCGCGGTACAGTTCGATGGCGGATTTAATGGGCGTCAATGCTTCGTCATAGCGGGCGAGTTGGAAAAGCGCCTGCCCTTCAAGCATCAGCACATCGGCACTGGGCTCCGTTATCACTGCCATCAACTGGCGAATGGTCTTTAATGCAGCCTCGTAATCTTCCTGAGTAAACTGCAGTTGGGCCTTGGTTTTCAAGGTGCTGAGCATCAGCGCCTCGGGCAGTTCCGGCTGCGCCATGACCATGTCGTATGCCTTGATGGCATCCGCGTAGCGTTCTTGCAAGTAGTAGGAATATGCGGTGATGTTCCAGATCTGAGCAAGTTCATAGGGGCTCAGGCCTTTTTTACTCTTGAGTGTGTCTGTTAAGCGCTGAGCGCTGGCGTAGTCCTTGGTTTCGACCAATTCCTGGATTTCCGTTAAGTCCTCATAAACCGCCTGGCTCATGGCCACGGTTTCCTTGGTCTTCTTCGTGCTGGCGTCCTTATTTCTCTGGGCCAACAAGTCACTGGCTGATCCCAGCAACAAGGCGCCCGCAAAAATAGTGACAATCATTTTTGAGATGAATCTTTCCATAGGTTTTTTGCCTATTCCTGGATTTCGTAGGTGAACTTGTTCTGTACACCCGGTACTTCAACGGCCTGGCCATCCGTCACCCGTGGTTTGTACTTGAACTTCAGGGAAGCCTGGATGGACGCCCGGTGGAAGAGTGTGCTGGTGCACTGGTCTTCCACTACGAAAGGATCACGGATGGTTCCGTCCTTGGTAACCACGTACTGAACCACGCAGTAGCCTTCGATGCTGCGCGCGAGCGCCCGCTGGGGATAAATCGGCGCCACCTTGACGATCGGCAGATAGTCGCCTTCGCCTACTCCCAGGCTGAATCCACCGCTCATCTCAATGTCGGTTTCAACCGGTGCGGCAGAAATGGCGATTTTCTCAGCGTTCGGATTCAGGCTATCCAGTTGCGGTGTCGGTGGCTGCGGTGGTGGCGCATCCGGTGGCGGCGGCTTTTTAGGTTTAAGCTGCCTGCGCTGGATGGATTCATCCCGTTTTAGCCGGACAAAATCGAGCAAGTGACCGGTTTTATCCTCGTTGAGTCCACGGTCCGCCGTTTCGATCAGGTACTGCATAAACCAGAACAGCGCGGCAGTCACAACCACGCCGAGCATGAGGCCGAACAGCATTCGGGCCATATTGCTGGCTTTGTTGACAGATAATAATTCATTAATTGTGGCCGACATGGCTTACCCCATCAACGTTCATTGGCCGCGATCGATACGTTGAATACCCCGGCGGAGCGGGCCGCATCCATCACCTGGATCAGCGTGTCCGTCTTGGATTCCTTGTCCGCCTGAATCACCACGGATCCCTGCGGATTCTCAGCGTGCAGCCGCTCGATATTCGGTCTGACCGAACGGATATCGATCTGGCGCCGGTCGATCCAGATGTCATTGTTCGGACCAATGGCGATCAGTATGTTGGCTTTTTCCTGTTTAACAGCGGTTGCTGCGTCAGGCCGGTTTACCTCGATCCCAGCCTCTTTTACAAAGGTCGCTGTTACGATGAAGAAGATCAGCATGATGAATACCACGTCCAGCATGGGTGTGATATTAATCTCCGATTCTTCTTCTTCGTACTGCGTGGCTAAATGTTGCCGCATGGTTCTTTCTCCTGGAGCAGCAGGCTGAGGGCTTGACCCTTCAGGCGTGCTCGATAATTAGTTCGTCTGTTATGAACTCACGTTCCCTGCGCGTCTTGTTTTCCAGGTAAGCCGACATCGCTACACCGGAAAGCGCTGCTACCATTCCCGCCATCGTGGGTACGGTGGCCCTGGACACGCCGGAGGCCATGGAGCGGGGGTTACCCGACCCGGCAATGGCCATCACCTCGAAAACCTCGATCATGCCGGTCACTGTTCCAAGCAAACCCAGCAAGGGGCACAGCGCAACACAGGTCTTGATCAGAGCCATGTTGCGCTCCGCATTTGCGGAAACCTGTGAAATGATGCGGGTCCTGATCTGGTGGGCTCGCCAGGATGAATAATCGCTACGCTCATCCCAGTAGTTGTGAGCTTTCCTCACCAGCGCTTTGTGACCGGTACGAAAGTACACGATGCGCTCGATGATCAGCATCCACATGATCAGGGTCACGATGCCGATGACATTCAACACCGGACCTCCGAGCTCAAAAAAGTCCCTGATCGTTTCAAGGAATGGCAGATAGTAGTAGATGGCGTCCATGGTGTTTATGCCATTCTTTCAGCACGTTCGGAAAGCATGCCAGCAGCCTCTTCCTGCAGAATCTGCGTCAGGCGTTTGGCACGGCTTTGCACCAGTGTGTGCATGAATACGGTTGGGATAGCAACCACCAGACCCAGAACCGTGGTCACCAGTGCGGTCGAAATACCACCGGCCATCAGTTTCGGATCACCAGCACCGTACAAGGTGATGGCCTGGAACGTGACGATCATACCGGTAACCGTACCCAGCAGACCGAGCAACGGGGCAACGACTGAAATGATTTTCAGGAACGAAAGCATCGAATTGAACTTTGGCAGTTCCTTCAATATCGCCTCGCCCAGCTTCAGTTCCAGAACTTCTACGTCGGCATCCGGATTGTCGTAGGCGACCTTGAGCACGTGGCCCAGTGGATTGTTGCCGGGCTGTTCGATGTTCTTGATCTGGCGGTTAACCTTGGCCGAGGTCGCGGACAGGGCAAGCAGGCGCCAGATAGCGATAATGATGGCAATGATACCGAGTACGATGATCACGTAGCCAACTTGTTTACCCTGTGCGATGCGTTCCATCAGGCTGGGCGATTGCACCAGCAGCGCGAGCAACTGGCCGCGCGTCGGGTCGACAGCAAAACTGTTCAGACCACCGCTTGCTTCCTGCAGGTCATCCGCACGCCCGGTGTAGCGGCCTGCGGGCTGGCGTTGAAGTTCAACCAGGCGGCCGGTTTCCGGCACGTATTCAAGATATTTGCCGTCGGAAACGACATTGAACAGGCCGATGCGGACCACTTCGCGCATCTCCTCTTCGCCGTTTGCATTGATAACCGTAGTGTTCACCTTCACAACACGGGCTGACTCGGTCATTTCACGCTGAAGTTCGAACCAGATACGCTCGATTTCTTCGAGGGTCGGCATGCGGGTCGTTGAACCCATCTTCTGGGCGAACCCGGTCAGCCATTCGCCGCGATCAGGGAACTGGATTTGGGTGACGGATGTGTCGAAATTACCGCGCGCGTCACCGGCAGCCTGCTGCAACACGCCGAACAGCTCCTTCAGTTCGCCGAGGCGTTCCTGCAGGGCCCGCTCGAGATCGATGATTTGAGCGTCGTTGGCTTCAAAAGTAACTTCCAACTGCTGTGAGATCTGTTCCTGGCGGACTCTTTCAGCATCCATGTTTCTCAACAACTGTTGCTGACGGCTGCGGTCCTTCTGAAATTCCGCGATGCGCTTCTTGTTTTCAGCGGCATCTTTCACCCGGCCGGTTTTAACCTGCGCGAGCAATTCGTCAAGAGAAACAGCCTGCGCCGCGTATGCGCTGTTGCCCAGGCCGAAGGCGAGTCCAGCAATCACTACTGCTTTGAATATTCTGCTGATCATTATTGTTCCTCCGAAGGAGTAGCGACGGGAATGATCAAGAGGTCTGGAGCGACCTGCTTGCGGGCCACCCGGATACCATCCTTGACCTGGTTCTTGTATTCAGAGTCTTCGAGTTCGACCCAATCCCCGATCTCCTTGTCCCAGGCGCCGGTGTGTCCGCCGCCAACCGACTGGTAAGCCAGTGACACGCGGCCGATGCGCAGGAAGTCGACTTCCTGGGGATTGCCGTTGATAGGAACCGTGCCCTTGTAGGCCTCGATCGTGCGGCCATAGTCATTTTCAATCTGGTAGGCCTCGATCACGCGCCGGAATTTCTCGGCAGATGAGACGTCTGAGCGCTCCATCATGCCGCGAAGCCTTGCCAGGCGATCGGTGCGCTCCTCAATCAGGAACGGCGTGTCCAACTGGATAAACACCTCCAGTGAATCCAGCATGCGGGTCATCATCGGGGTGATCTGCCGCTCGATCAGCGCAACGTTGGTGATGGATTCAGCCAGTGCAGCTTTTTCCGTTTCCTGGTTATTCACCTGGCGCTGAAGAAGGCTGTTATAGGTAACCAGGCCATCGACAACTTTGGCCAGCGTGTTGTACTGGTTGAGCAAGTCAGAGGTTTGATCGGCGATTTGCTCGACACGCACCTGTTCGGCGGCGCCTGCATCAGCGCGTTTCTCACCTGTCTGGGTGACTTGGTCCACGGTTGCCTGGGCAAACACGGATACGGAGAAGCTGAGAGGTAAGATCGCAACCAGAATTGCGCTCAGCAAGAGCCTTTTTTTCATTCGATTGATTAGCATGCTTGATCTCGGTTTTGAAAATGGATAACGGTTGAAACAATAAAAGTATGTATTCCGAACAGTGAAGGGTATAACTTGCAGAATGTGTGAGTCAATTACTAATAACGCAGATTTGGTATCGTTTTGACGTAACTAACAAAAATTTTACATAAAATACCTCGCGTTAACCAAAATACACTATTAATACGATCAGAAAATCAAAATGAAGCTTTCAACTAAAATAATTTTTGTTCTTTCGGTCATGCTGATACCGGCGCTGATCACCAGTGCGTGGTCAAAAACGATTGATTTACAGATTCTGGGCTGGATTGAAAATACGCAATTGCCTGATCCGGGCCTGGAATTGAAAGCCAAACTCGATACGGGTGCGGAAACATCTTCACTGGATGCGCGGGTGTTGAAGAAATTCCGCAAAGGGGGTAAACGTTGGGTCAGGTTTGTCGTTGTCAGCCGGGAAAGTGGGGAAGAGTTCGTCATGGTACGCGAGCGGGTTCGGACAATTGGGGTAGTGCAACACGATGGCTCACGTCAGACGCGGCCGGTCGTGTTGCTCGAAATATGCATCGCGGGACAGTTGCTCAACACCGAGGTGAGCCTGATCGATCGCAGTGAATTCAACTATCCCCTGTTACTGGGCCGCAGTGCGCTCGCGTCGTTCGCCCTGGTTGATGCCGGCAACACGTTTTTAAGCCAGCCTGATTGCGAATCACCGACGGCCGGGGCGACTGAACCATGACTCGCAGCAGGCAGTGGATTGTACTTTCGCTGGCGTTGATGGCGCTGGGTGGATTGATTATTGCCTACAAAGTGAGCTGGTTGGGCTACCCGGCCATACCTGACCAGACCAGTGAACAATGGATCGTCCAGGCGCGCCTTGAGATTGAACCTGCGGATGGACCGGTCCGGGCAAGCCTGCTATTGCCGGTGCGGTCCACCGGTTTTACGGTCAGTGATGAAAATTTCATTTCCAGGGGATTCGGACTGACCATCGAAGAAGAGCTGTTCCGGCGCCAGGCTGACTGGGCGATTCGCAGTCTTTCTGGGACAAAATCACTTTACTACCGGGCCACCGTGATCACTGATACGCGCAAGCACCGGTTTGCCACCGCACCTGACACACCTCCCGTACCTCAGCTCGATGAGCCCTGGGCCAGCGCCCTCGCCGACTTCGTAGAGGAAGTAAAAGCAGTATCAGCCGACACCGAATCATTTGCGGCGGAACTCCTGGACCGCCTGGATGAAAACTCTGAAGATGCGACTATCGGGCTGTTTCTCACGGATGCGGACTCACCGCTTGAGCGGGCCAGGCTGGCACAGACTTTGCTGGCTGGGGCACAGATTCCTGCGTTGCTGGTTCATGGGGTCATGTTGCAGAACGATGTTCAACGCGCTCCGGTGCGCACGATGCTGGCCGTTTGGGACGGCGATCACTGGCTTTTGTATGATCCGAAAACCGGGCGCCAGGGAAAGCCTGAGCAATATATGATCTGGTGGCGCGGTGAAGAACAATTGTCCAGTGTCAGCGGCGCCAGGCTTCGTGACCTGCAGATATCAGTCAAGCGGCGCCTGGCAAGTTCGCTGGAACTGGCAGGTCTGCGCGCTGAAATGAAAGACTCGATGGTCGGGCGAATTTCTCTGCTTAACCTGCCTGTCCAGACGCAATCGGTTTACGAAGTGCTGCTGCTGGTGCCCTTCGGAATCCTGGTGATCGTGATACTGAGAAATTTCATTGGCCTGAGTTCTTTTGGTACCTTCGCGCCGGTGCTGATCGCGCTTGCTTTCAGGGAGACAGAGCTACTCAAAGGGATTCTCCTGTTCATGATGATCGTATCGCTGGGCCTGGTCTTTCGTTTCTACCTGGAGCGACTACGGTTGCTGCTGGTGCCCAGGCTGGCCGCGGTTGTGACCATCGTGGTGCTGCTGATGACGGTGATCAGCCTGGTGAGTAACCAGTTCGGTATCGAGACCGGTCTTTCCGTATCACTGTTTCCGATGGTCATCATATCCATGGTGATCGAACGCATGTCGGTCGTGTGGGAAGAGCGCGGCGCCGCGACATCCATCCGCGAAGGGCTTGGAAGTCTGTTAATGGCATCGCTCGCTTACGCGGTCATCTCGATCGATATTCTGGTCTACTGGGTCACCGTTTTTCCTGAGGTGAACCTGGTGGTACTGGGCCTGATCGTGGCGCTGGGGCGTTATACCGGCTTCCGCCTGACGGAGCTTGTCCGCTTCCGGCAACTGGCGGCGCAGGAGAAACCGTAGCTATGTTGGGCATGCTGAACCGGATGCGGTCGTCGGGTGTGCTGGGCCTGAACCGGCGCAATGGCGACTACATTCTGAAATTGAACCAACGGCAATTTTTTCCGTTGGTGGATGACAAGGTGCTGTGCAAGAAAAAGCTCCAGCAGCTTAGTCTGGCGGTCCCGGAACTTATTGGTATAGCTTCCTACATGCAGCAGGCATCCCATGTCGGCGAGTTGCTGGGTGATAAAACAGAATTCGTGATCAAGCCAGCCCATGGCAGCGGCGGTGACGGTATCATGGTGATCAAAGACCGCAAGTTGGATTACTTCGTTGATTCCGATGGCCAACTGGTACAACAGGCGGATCTCGAACACCACCTGACCAACGTGATCGGCGGTCTGTATTCGCTGGGTGGCCAGCCTGATGTAGCGATGATCGAATCGCTGGTGCACTTTGATCCGGCGTTCTCAGAGTTAACCTATCATGGGGTGCCCGATATCCGCGTTATTGTGTATCGCGGCTACCCGGTAATGGCCATGGCCCGGTTGCCGACCCGCGAGTCTCATGGCAAAGCCAATCTGCACCAGGGCGCCATTGGCGTGGGGGTGGACCTGCGCAGCGGTGTTACGGTTGGCGGTGTTTCGGGTAACCACGCGGTTGCCCGGCATCCGGATACCGGGGCGCAAATTGCCGGGTTCAGGATTCCACACTGGAGCCGGATCATGTGGATGGCGGCGCGCTGCTTTGAAGCGGTTGAGCTGGGTTACCTGGGTGTTGATATTGTGCTGGATCGTGATCTCGGGCCACTCATCCTCGAACTCAACGCAAGGCCGGGCCTCAATATCCAGATCGCCAACCGGCGGGGCTTGTGTTCCCGCCTCAATGCAGTGGATCAGCTGGAGTCCTGCCACAAGAGTCCGGAACGGCGTGTGGACTGGTCCTGCAAAACGTTCGGTGACCCGCTGACGGATCTGCTTAATCAGGCGCCCTGGTGAGTCGTGATGTCCGCTGCATGAGCTGTCATCAATTCGCTAAAGTGCCGGCGCCCTTCGGTGAATTGTTTGCGCGCGCGTTCCAGGTATTCCCGAACCTCGTCCACGTAGCCGTCAGTCGAGGCTGACCAGACCCGGTTGATGTACCGTTCGCCGGCCGCGAAATTGCTCATGACATCCGCGTAGTTCTGGATGCCGAACACGTGGATCATACTTTCCCTGGCCTCGGCGAAGCTATTCAGGTCGTCCCGGAACAGGTGGTCAATTTCGAAACGGGCGTCGTAAACCGGCAGGTCATCCCCGCGCTGGCACAGTTCTTCCAGGTTGGCCAGAATTCTTGTCAGGCTTTTATCCAGGATTTCGATATTACCGGCCAGGCGGTGTCCGGCCCGGCTTTCCTCACGGTGGACTTTACGGTATATCCACAGGCCGATAACGCCAATCACCAGCACGGGAATCATGTAACCCCAATCGATTAGCCGTGGATCCAGCACGGCAAGGAAGGCGCCTGCCAGGAAGGAAGCGATAACCAGGATCAGGCCTAGAATTTTCATCTCGCCATCCCCTGGTAAATCATGGCAATGGCAAAGCCGACCCCAACCAGGGCCTCGCCAACGATAAAGCCCGCCATCACGGGGATGCCGGTATTTTCAGCATACGAGTGACCGAGTTTATAGTCGCTGACAACCCGTATTATGGTACCGATGCTGTAGGTCAGAACGATGTTGAAGGGCAGGTAAAAACCAAGGCCGACGGTGATCCCCAGGCCCGGTTGGAACAAGCTCAACATCGCCCCCAGGCCGGCTCCCGCCAGGTATTTCTGGGCTGGAACGTCGCCGCCCGTGATGCCGTTAATCATGCTGGCGAGGGCTTGTCCCTGCGGGGCGGGCAACTTGTCGCTGCCAAGGACGTAGGCTTCATTGAGAACGAAAATGAGTACGATCACCACCAGCGGCCCCAGCCAGGCGCCGATGAACTGGCCCAGTTGCTGTTTACGCGGCGTGGCCCCCACCAGGTATCCGGTCTTGAGGTCCAGCATCAGGTCGGTGGCCTGAGACATTGCCACGGAAGCCGCCGCGCCAACCACGATGGCGGACACAATAGCTGCTTTGGTATCGCCCAGTCCGCTGGAAATGAAGATCAGGATGGTGACCGCTATCAGGGTCATGCCGGACAGTGGGGACCAGTTGGTGCGGCCAATGGCCTCCGACAGAATGACGCCGGCTATCCAGATCCACAGCGTACCCACCACGGCCATGACTATTCCGCGGCCCAGCCCCATTTTGTCAGTAGACAGCACCGCGATCACGACCAGTAACACGGCGGCCCCGCCAATCGCCGTGTAGAGTAATTTGATCGGCATCTCGTCACGTGAAATTGATGACTCTGTCCTGGCTGCATTCTGCATGCTGCGCACCGCGCTGAGGATCATTGGAAAAGCCATCACCACACCGGCTATCGCCCCGCCGATCAACATGCCAATCCCCACCGGCCGGAACAGCAGAAGCCGCAAAGCATCCGGGTCCGCGGTTACCT
>Ga0164313_10004122_pt1 | contig 12989 bp, 10 predicted proteins | sample GuaBasSedimGuay4_FD_113735 | JGI IMG/M metagenome (GOLD analysis project Ga0164313, IMG submission 113735) | Subseafloor sediment microbial communities from Guaymas Basin, Gulf of California, Mexico - Guay4, Core 4569-4, 0-3 cm | ecosystem: Environmental > Aquatic > Marine > Hydrothermal vents... | reverse complement strand
CCGGTGGGCAACCACCAGCGTGGTCCTGCCACGTGTAATGACGTGCATAGAGCGCTGAATGGCTGCTTCTGTTTCATTGTCAACGGCTGAAGTTGCCTCGTCCAGTATCAGTACCGGCGGGTCTTTAAGGACAGCTCTGGCAATGGAAATCCTTTGTCGTTGGCCGCCTGATAACTTCTGCCCGCGTTCACCCACGATGGTGTCATAGCCGTCTGGTAACTGCAGGATAAAGTCATGTGCTTCTGCAGCCTTTGCAGCTGCTTCAATATCTGCCCGCCCCGCATTGCTGCGACCGTAGGCAATATTTTCCAAAACACTGCCGTGAAACAAAAAAACGTCCTGGCTAACCAGTCCGAAAGCGGACCGCAACTCAGGTATACGCAGGTCTGAAATGTCAAAACCATCCAGCTTTATATGTCCGGAAGTCACGCTGTAAAAGCGCAACAATAACTTCATTAAAGTGCTTTTGCCGGAACCGGTTTGCCCAACGACCGCAATCGTCTCACCGGGTGCAACCTGCAGGCTGATATCGTGCAGGACTTCGGCTCCGTTGGAGTAGGCAAAGGTTACACTCTCAAATGTTAGCTCACCCCTGACCTGGCCGTTGGGCAGGGCGGTGGAGCCACTGCGGGTGTGTACCGGTACCTCGATCAGGTTCAGGATACGGCGGGTGGATGCCATGGCCCGTTCAAACAGATCCACGGTTTCGGCAAGGCGTGTCAGCGGCCATAACAACCTTTGTGTCAGGAACACCAGCACGCTATATGCACCCGCATTGAGCTGGCCGTCCAGTGTCAGCTTGCCACCATATACCAGCGTAGCGACAAAGCCCGCCAGTATTGCCATACGGATAATGGGAATAAAGGCAGAACTGATACGTATGGCAGACTGGTTGGCAGCGGCATAATCACGGCTTTCAAGCTCAAGCTGTTCCAGCTCAAAGCGCTCGCGGGTAAAACTCTTGATGGTGGCTATGCCGGCAATATTGTTGGCCAGCCGGGTACTGAGCAGACCCACCTTTTCACGCACGTTTGCATACAGCGGCTGGGCTCGACGCTGGAACCAGAATGCGCCAAGTATAATTACAGGGATTGGTGTGAAAGCCATCAGGGCTATGTTTGGTGAAATATAGAAAAATACGGCACCTACGACGATAATAGAGGTCGCTACCTGGATCAATGCGTTCGCCCCGCCATCAAGAAAGCGTTCCAACTGATTGACGTCATCATTCAAAATTGCAACGAGCTTGCCGGTTGAGGTGTCTTCAAACCAGGCCATATCCAGGTCCTGTAAATGACCGTAAGCATCCAGTCGCAGATCATGCTGGAGGGTTTGTGCCAGGTTTCGCCACAAAACCAGCAGGAAATACTCAAACAGGGACTCAAGTCCCCACACTGCGATGGTTACCACGCCCAATAGCAATATCTGGTTAAACGGATCGCTGATGCCGAATTCGGCCAGAAAGGAGCGTTCCTGGCGTACCACCACGTCAATGGCCATGCCTATCAGGATTTCCGGCATGACATCGAACAGCTTGTTCAGCACCGAGCACAGTGACGCAAGCCGGATTTGCTGCCGGTGCCCGCGTGCGTAGCGCAGCAGTCGCATTAAGACGCTGGCAGAAGAAGAAATATCTGTCATCGAGGTATTATTTGAGCAAATGCTGCAAATCCGGCAAATATTTTTCCAGTGAGCCGGTGTTGAATACCACGACTTTATTGCCGGGCTGTATCTGCCCGCTTTCAACCAGCTGTGGTATTGCTGCCAGGCAGGCGGCACCTTCCGGACAGATTGACCAGCCCTTGTCTTTCCACACCTGGCTCAATGTGGAGTGGATATCTTCTTCCGCAACAGCAACGGCACAGCCTCCGGATTCACGGATGATTTGCAACACTTTGAAGTGGCCGACACCGCCGGGTACATTGACACCATAAGCCAGTGTCTCGCCAGGCTCGGCAGCGGTCGTATCCATGTCACCGTTCTCAAATGCTGTTACCAGTGGTTGGGTTGCTTCTGACTGAACACAAACGACCCTGGGGCGGAAGTGATCAAGAAGGCCGAGTGATTCCAGTTCTTTCCAGCCTTTCCACATACCCAGTACGCCGGTGCCACCACCGGTGGGGTAGATGACCACATCCGGCAATTCCCACGAGCCACCCGGTTGTTTGGGCTCGGCGATTTCCAGCCCCATGGTCTTCTTGCCATCGATGCGCCAGCCGGGCTCCTGGAAAGTAGCGACACTAAAATAGCCCTTGTCCAGCCATTTTTCATTCAGCAGGGCGCCTGCTTCACGAATCGTACCGGTGACCAGCTCAAGCTTGAACCGGTCTGACTTCGCCGCCAGCTCAGCCACCCGGTCGAGTATGGGTGCGGGGGTGTTATCAGGCATAGCGACCACGGCTTCCATGCCCGCTGCGTTAACGTATTCACACATGGAGTCACCTGCATTTCCCTGAGTGGGAACCGCCAACTTTCTGATGCCGGCCCTGTGTGCCATGGATATGGTCATGGCCATGCCACGATCCTTAAAGCTTTGTGTGGGGTTGGCACCAAAGCCCTTGTGTGCCCTACCTTCATCTTTAATAGCGAGTGAAAAGCCAACCTGATTGGCAAGCGCATGATCATGGTATTGCAGCAAAGGTGTATGACCCTCACCCAGGCAAAAAATATGTGGCAGCTCTTTCGGGTTGTTGATATCGAGTGGTAGCAGGCCACCAAAACGCCACATGTCGTTGCGCTCGGGCTGGTACCAGGCGAGATCGGGCTGTTCGCGTTGCAGCCTGTCCAGATTCATGATGATTTCTAGCGGGCGGTTGTCCACCGGGCACAGGTTCATAATGGCATTGGCAGGGTATTCAGCGCCACAGCCGGTGCATTGCAGGTGTGATATCAAACTCATAATTGCTGGCTCTTTCAAGCGATGGGTGACAAGAATAGCAGTTTGCCCATGGTTTGTGTCAGTCGGATGCCGGGTATATAAAGTTCGCACCGGACACGCCATATACCCTATGTTCGGTTATCCGTAACCTAAAGCTGCTTGGGGGACAAGCGTGGTACTCGCATCCGGTGCGAGTACCGAGATTACCAATTTTTCCAAAGAATTAAAAAATGTACTTTTAATGCCTTTAATCCTGATCCGGCTTCAGTCGGTCTTATTGAGGCCGAACTCAATGGCTGAAATAGTCAGCGGGTGATAATTGCTTCGTGCACCGGCAAACCATTCACGGCTTAACTCGCCATCTTCGCCATTTTGATCCAGTGCGATATACACCGGGTAAACCAGTCGTGTGCGGCCATAGCGATTCAGGTGGGCCTGCATATCTTCATAGGCGGGAAGGTAGCGGCGGTTAGCGACCTGGATAAACCAGGCGCGGCTGATTTCGGCATTGCGTGACTCGCTGAAAGCAAAGTTTTCGTCGAGTTCGCGCAGCTGTTCTTCGCTCAGATCAAGCGGCAGGTTGTTAATAAAATGCACGGTCGCCTGAGGGCTCCAGTCAGCATGGGGGATGTCGGCAACCGGAACCTCACCTGCGGCCCAACTGGCTGCAAGGCGTTCGACTTGATCCAGAGTCTCCGAGTGGGGCACGGGCGCATCTTCCGGCAGGCCGGGTTGGTATAACCATTGCTCAGCCTGCTGGCGGCTAAACTTGCCCGGGTATTTTTGTAACAGGTTCTGATCAAGGTAATCCAGAAACTGCTCGGAAGATATCGACTGGAACTCAAAGTGTTTGAAGTAAGCCATCAGAAAAGGATCAAAGATATCCCGGCCGTAAATGTCTTCTAAATGCTGCAAAAACAACTGTCCCTTGTGATAGTGCAGGCTACCCTGTGATTCATCCGGGTCGTCCAGTTTTTCAAGTGGTGCCAGCGCCTGCATTGCGGGGCTGATTTCTTCAAGTCCCTGCATTAGTTCACGATAGGATAAAACCCGCTCTTCATCCGCCCGGTCCTTACCAAACAGAACTTCCATCAGTCGTGATTCCAGATAACTGGTTGTGCCTTCGTTCAGCCAGATGTCCCGCCAGGTCCGGTTGCTGACGAGGTTACCCGACCAGGAGTGGGCCAGTTCGTGGGCGATCAGTGAAACCAGGCTTTGGTCACCTGCCAGTACGCTGGGTGTGATAAAGGACAAACGCGGGTTTTCCATACCGCCATAAGGAAAGCTGGGTGGCAGTATCAATAAGTCATAGCGACCCCATTGGTACGGGCCATACATGCTTTCTGCCGTATCCAGCATTTGCTGGGTGCTGGAAAATTCAAAAACTGACGCCTCCAGGAGCTCGGGTTCACTATAGATTCCGGTTTGTTCCCCGATCGGCTCGAAATAAATATTACCCACCGCGATGGCCAGTAGATAGGACGGGATTGGCTGCGGCATATTGAAATGATATTCGCCGTTGCGGGCTGTCTGCGGATCGTTATCTGCACTCATCACTGCCAGTAATTTAGCCGGTGTGTGAATGGTCGCCTCGTAGGTTATGCGCACCGATGGTGAGTCCTGCAGTGGCACCCAGCTTCGTGCGTGGATGGATTGAGACTGACTGAACATGAACGGGTGTTCACCGCCAGCGGTCAGTTCCGCCGGCAGCCACTGCAGAGCAGAAGCACCCGGATCGGTCTGATAATGGATTTTTACTTTCAGGTCCTGTTGTTCGTCCAGTCCTTCCGGCAGGGTGATTTTCAATGCCTGGCCTAAAACCGGGTCAGTTTGTGCATATTCAAAAACTGATTCAGCGCCATTAACCAGGATACCGTCGATATGCAGATCACGTGTATCAAGAATGATATGTGTTGCTGCCGGGTCCAGCCTGCGCATTTCCAGGATGGCCATGCCACGTAATTCTTTCAGATTGAAATCTACTGACAGATTCAATTTCAGGTGAGTGGTGACAAATTGGTCGGTGTTGGCAAAGGAGAAGTAATCGTGTGTGACATCAAGTGCCGGTGCCGGCGGGCTGACATCCTCATCCTGAGTGCAGGCAAATAGCAGCAAAGAGCTTAACAAAAGGGCAAAAACACGCATGATTTACATTCTCTGAGAATTTGAACTGGCAAGTATATAGAATTATGGCATGCTACTCAGCATGAAAATTAATGGCGAAGCATATAGATCGATCTGGCTGAACGGGAATGGCTGGTCGGTAGACATTATTGACCAAACCTGCCTGCCGCACGAACTCGTTATCAAGACACTCAATAGCATGGAAGATGCCGCTGAAGCGATCAGCGTGATGCGGGTTCGGGGAGCCCCGCTGATTGGTGCGACAGCGGCTTATGGCATGGCGCTGGCGATGCGCGCGGATACAAGTGATGACAATCTCAGAGCCGCAAGCAGTACCCTGCTTGCAACCCGGCCAACGGCGGTAAACCTGCGCTGGGCACTGGCCCGAATGGATCAGGCGCTGCTCGCGGTTCCACCTGCCCGGCGGCTTGAGGCCGCCTACGCACTGGCTGCAGAGATCTGCGATGAAGATGTTGCGATCAACTACGACATCGGTCGACATGCATTGGGCGTTATCCGTGAACTTTGGCAACAGAAACCAGTGGACTCCGGGGTTTTTCACATCCTTACCCATTGCAATGCCGGCTGGTTGGCCACGGTGGACTGGGGCACTGCCCTGTCTGCCATCTACCAGGCCTATGATGATGGTATTCCGGTACACGTGTGGGTGGATGAAACCCGTCCACGCAATCAGGGTGCCGCTTTGACCGCATGGGAATTACTCTCCCACGGTATCCCCCACGACGTAATTGTTGATAATGCCGGCGGCCACCTGATGCAACACGGACAGGTGGATATGTGTATTACAGGCACGGACCGTACCGCACGTAATGGTGATGTCTGCAACAAGATTGGTACTTATCTCAAGGCGCTGGCAGCCAGGGATAATGATGTGCCTTTTTACGTGGCCCTGCCCGGCCCGACCATTGACTGGCAGATGACGGATGGTGTCAATGGCATCCCCATCGAGCAACGGGATGCTGAAGAGGTTACCCATGTTTGGGGTCGTAATTCTGCTGGTGTGGTTGATTCGGTACAGATTACACCGGATGGTGTCAGTGCCAGTAATTATGCCTTTGATGTCACACCGGCGAGATTGGTCACCGGTCTGTTTACAGAGCGTGGTGTTTGTGCCGCCAGTGAAGACGGGCTTGTGGGTCTTTACCCGGAGCAAAAAGGGTCGGCGACATGAGCACGGCATTGCGCAGGCAATTAATTGCCACAGCACAGGACATGAATGCCAGTGGTCTCAACCAGGGCACTGCCGGCAACCTCAGTCTGCGCTGTGACGACGGTATGTTAATTACCCCGTCCGGTATGGATTATGCAGGCTTGCTTGATGAAGACATTGTATGGATGGATTATGCAGGCAACTGTAAAGGAAACCGCAAACCATCCAGTGAGTGGCGTTTTCACGCGGACATTTACGCACAGCGGGAGGAGGCCGGTGCCATATTGCACGCCCACCCGGTCAACTGTGCGGCACTGGCATGTGTAGGCAAAGGCATACCGGCCTTCCATTACATGGTGGCGATTGCAGGAGGCAAAGATATCCGCTGTGCAGACTATGCCACCTTTGGCACAGCGGAACTCTCGGAGTACGTCATCAGGGCAATGGAAAACCGTAAAGCCTGCCTGATGGCCCATCACGGCCTGACCTGCTTTGCAGATGACCTGCCATCAGCGCTGGCACTGGCGATCGAAATTGAACAACTGGCAGCCATTTACACCCGTATCCTGGCAATGGGTGAGGCAGAGATCCTTGCTGATGATGAAATGGCGAGGGTGCTGGAGAAATTCAGTAGCTATGGTGTTCAGGATTGAGCAAGCTCAACATGTCGGCCTGCCTGTTGCTACCGCTCAAATGTGTTTCCGGATGACAGGTTCCCACAGCGGCATTTTAGCACCGGTGATGATGTTGTATGCTATTGTTTAGTTAGTTGCTAAATAAACTCAAAAATAATTTAACTATCGCGGTATGAGAAGGAGTAATGAATGGGAGCCAAGGTTGTATTTTCTATATTAGAGGAAAACCACGAAGGTCCTATTGGTGATGACTGGAGATACTGGGTAGAAGCCAAGGTATTTAACCAGGGCCTGAAGGGTCAGGGGAAAATCACCATCAAAAAACATTCTCTGCCGACCGGCACCACCCAGGTGCCACCTGGCCCGCCTGAACCTCTTGAGTTACCGGCAGGTGAGTATGGGGAAAAGGTAAAAGTCAAACTGACACTGGAAGCCACCGAAGTAGATCTGTTCAGAAATGATGTTGGCATCGTCGATGTCGATACCTATCTTGTCTGTCCCAAGCCCGGAGAAGAACCGCTGGTGCGGGATGGTCAGATTTCAGTCGGCGTGGTTGAGTCCCCCGGTATTACCGGTGAAACGTCCATCATTACCTTAAAGGTTCGGCTGGTACTTTCTTGCGATTAAACTGCTTTGGGCTTACACCCAGCCCAGTTCCTGCATAGCCCAGCTTGCGTTCCAGACTTTAACCATATCCTCGACCTTGTCGTCTGCATTCATCGTCAGAATGTAGACATAATGGGAGTGGGTCTGTTTGTTGGTCGGTGGTACCGGGCCACCCTCGCCACTGTGTTGCCCGTGAAAGGTCGCGAAGAAGAAGGCTTTATTCGTGTTCGGGTCAAAGCCGGATGCATGCACGTCATAGCTTGATCCAGGTGCAGTGACATTGGCAAAGCCTGCCATCCAGTCGCAGTAGGTTTCAACGGTATTCACATCTACAAGAGGTTCACTTTGCGCAGTGAACACAGCATCGTTTGCCACGTATTGCTCGCAGCCAGCCCAGCCTTGTCCCGTTTCACAAGCGTCGAAGAATTTATTAGCATTTTCAAAAGCAGTCATGATATCTCCCGATTTATTGTCATTGTTACCGTTTCCAGACGGCCCATGCCATGAATAACCAGCCACTAACCAAGGCTATTCCCCCGAAGGGTGCAATGTACATCAGCCATACTACACCGCTCAGGCTGTATGCATAAAGGCTGCCGGAAAATAAAACGCTTCCTGCAATAAGCAGCCACCCGCTTGTGATCAGACCTTTGCAAGGCCACTTCGAATAAGCCCATGCGACTGCAAATAACGCAAATGCATGGTACATCTGGTAGCGTACGCCAACCTCGAATATCCTCAACTCATCTGCACCCAGCTGCGCTTTGAGGGCATGGGTTCCGATTGCCCCCAGCGAGACTGCGAAAAATCCCAGCAGGCTGCCCGTTATAAAAAACAAACGATCCATTTTCGAACTCTCCTGTTAGCCGCTTCAGAATATTGACGGTGTTGAAAGCCTATGTCTACAAAGACTGTCAGGTCAAGCTGTGCCGGTGCTTGTGTCATCTCCGGATTTGAGCGTGCCCCCGGCTATGTGCAGGGTAATACCCCAATGTACTTCCTGCTGGCACGCGAGGCGCACCCCCCGTTCGCGACGGCGCTTTGGAATCAGACCTTGTTCAAGTTTATTCGCTTCAGGCGCGTCGGAGGGCTCAAACCTGATCTGGCATTTGCCGCACTCGCCGCCACCACCACACATGGATGGCAGGTTGATGTCATGCGCAGCCAGGGCAACAAACAGGTTGCTGCCAATTCTGAGTTTAAGCTTACGTGGCCCGGAGTTTGCCGGGTCAAGCAGGGTAATGGTGACTTCATTGTGTTTGCCCAGAGCATTCAAAAACCAGAAATCATGTCGGTTGAAACTGTAAAACAGTAGCAGGATGCCGCTGAGCCCAAGCCAGATCGCAGTCAGTGCGACGATGATGATCAAGGTGTTGTTGAAGTTCTTGCGGCCGGAGTAATCCATGATGTGCAACATCCAGAAGACATCTCTGACCCGCCAGTACGTATTACGTCTTTCGAGTATTTCACCACTCCGTTGCGAAACGTAGATTGCCGTGCTCGCACTATCCGAAAAATTGGCCCGCCAGTATGGTTCGCGGTGATTACGGGTTTCAAGGTCCGGTGCCATGCCTGCTTCAATGGAACTGATTTCACCATCACCGCCAAAATCTTTTTGGGCAATCTTGTGTGCATCCTCCCCGGATGTTTTCAATACGCGCCCGTTAATGGCACTGATCCGGACGCTGCTATCCGAGTGGGTGATCTCGTATACAAATCCGCCCGCTGCCGGCTTGAGGTCAATACGCAGAGCATCTTTTGTAAGCCCGGCAGGCAGGTCATCAAAACCCAGGACCTGGTCGAATGGCATTGAGCCTGGAGCAGGGACGTCGTTTGCCCATTGGGCACCACTGACCTTTGCCGGGTCCAGCAAGCTGATCATCAAGCCGCTCAACAGCCATAACAACAGCTGCACCCCGATCAACAGGCCGACCCATTTATGCAGTTTTTTGAGGAAAACCATCACTTCCCCGTCGTCTGCTTTTTGCGGCGACCGCTAAAACTGTAAAAAAGCAGCCACAGGCCGGTGACGGCAAATATCAGGCCGCTTACCTGGGCGGAGATCAGCAGGACACTGTGAGCATCCGCGCGCTCCTTGTAATCCATGATGTGCAGCATCCACAGGAAGTCAAAAATGCGCCAGTATTGATGACGGCGTGTTGCCAGCCTGCCGGATTGGGGGTCAATGTAAAAGCTGGTGGAGTAGCGGTCGTCAAAATCAACCCGCCAAAGCGGTAGGGGCCGGGTCTGAATTTCCATCGGTGGACTGGATTCAATCAGTGAAACATTTGTAATTGACGCATCACCGTTAAAGTGAAACCGGGCAATTTTGCGCACGGTTTCCTCGTTCAGCGGTGAGTGAATGGCGCCCGTCTGCGGGTCAATCAGCCAGCGATCAGACACGGTAGTGACCAGGTAATAGGTTTCCCCCATCACCGCTCTGAGTCCGATCTGCTCTGTATCAGGAAACTGCCCGAGTAGTTCGGGAAGCCCGATCTTTGATGGATCCGGCACCTCGACGGTTTGCTGCATATTTTTGACCAGCGGGTCGCCATGGATAAAGTCGATATCGACGATCACCATGTACAGGCCGCTGGTCAACCAGATCAGTATTTGCAGGCCGACAATAAGCCCGATCCATTTATGCAGTGTCCGGGCGAGAATATTGCCGCGCTTAATCAATAGGGTTTATTGTTCTTTTTTAAACTGAAACAATCGTAATCGATTGGCGTTGCTAACGACAGTTACAGATGAAAACGCCATTGCCGTACCGGCGATGATAGGGTTCAGCAACATACCCGTCAGAGGGTAAAGCACACCGGCCGCTATGGGTATGCCCGCAGAGTTATAAATAAATGCACCAAACAGGTTTTGCCGGATGTTGCGCATGGTCGCATTGGATATATCCATTGCATCGGCTACACCGTGTAACGAGCCGCGCATCAGCGTAATATCGGCACTCTCAATGGCGACATCGGTACCGGTACCAATCGCAAATCCGACATTGGCCAGTGCCAGTGCCGGTGCATCATTGATGCCGTCACCGACCATGCCGACCTTTTCACCCTTTTTTTGTAATTCGGCAACGTGGTTCTTCTTGTCCTCCGGCAACACTTCAGCGCGTACCTCATCGATACCAACCTGTCGTGCCACGGCGTCAGCGGTGCGCTGGTTATCACCCGTCAGCATAACCACCTTAAGGCCATCAGCGTGTAACCGTTCGATGGCTGCAATCGATGTCGGTTTAAGCGGGTCTGCAACGGCAAACATTGCGATGAGTTGACCGTTCGAGGCGAGAAACATGGGTGTCCAGGCTTTTTCTGCCATTCGCTGACTGGTTTTTATCTGCCCGGCATCGAGCATGACACCCGCCTCGAGCATGAGCGCCTTATTGCCAAGCAGAAGTTTATGCCCGTCGATTTGCCCGCTTACACCACGCCCGGCGATAGCCTCAAAAGCCTCGACTGTTGGTAATTCCAGTTCCTGTTGCCTGGCCGCATCCAGAAACGCCTGTGCCAGCGGGTGTTCCGAGGAGGCTTCCAGGCTGGCTGCCAGCAACAGGACTCCGCACTGGGTCCGGTCACCAACCGCATCTATCTCTATAACCTCCGGTCGCCCGGCGGTAATGGTGCCGGTTTTATCCAGGACGATTGTGGTCAATTGACTGGCGGTTTGCAGTGCCTCGCCATTGCGAATCAGCACACCGGCCTCAGCCGCCTTGCCGATACCCGCCATTACGGACATGGGTGTAGCCAGCCCAAGCGCACAGGGGCAGGCAATGATTAAAACGGTCACCGCGGTAACAATGCCATAGACCACGCGTGGTTCAGGCCCAAGCATGAACCACACCAGCGCTGCGCTGATGGCAATCAGCATCACCACGGGTACAAATACGGCAGCGATGGCATCGGCCAGTTTGCCGATCGGCGGCTTGGAATTTTGTGCCTGGCGCACCAGTTTGATGATATGTGCCAGTGCTGTGTCAGAACCAACGCGGGTGGCGCGGTAGAGCACACTGCCGGTTTTGTTCAATGTGCCGGCGGAGACTTCATCACCGCTTACCTTGCTCACCGGTACCGGTTCGCCGGTGAGCATGGATTCGTCAATATTGGTCTGGCCTTCGGTCACCACACCATCCACAGCAATTTGCCCGCCGGGCCGGACACGCACAAGGTCTCCCATAACTACATCGGCAATAGGTACATCAAGCTCTTCGCCATCACGTATAACCCTTGCGGTTTTTTGTTGTAAATCCAGCAGGCGGCGGATGGCACGGGAGGTGCGGCCGCGGGCTTTTTGTTCCAGCGCCTGCCCCAGATTGACCATACCGATGATGATGACCGCGGCCTCAAAATAAACGTGACGGGCGACCTCCGGCACCAGTGCCGGCAACAGCACGATAGCGGTGGAATATAACCAGGCCGTACCGGTGCCAAGCGCGATCAGTGTATCCATGGTGGCCGAGCGCTTCTGCAGCGACTGGTACGCACCGGTGAAATAATGCCGGCCCGCGTAAACCATGACAGCAGCGGTCAACAGGGCGATCAATAGCCAGGCAGCATGCAACAGATCCCACCCGGTGCCTATAGCGGGTGCCAGCATGCCGAAAATCATCAATAAAGCCCCGGCACCCAGCGCGACGATAGTCTTGTGTATCAGCGAGCGGAATTTTTCCTGATTGGCCTGATCATCATCCTCAAGTGATTGAACCTCATCGACCACCGCTTCAAATCCGGCACTTGCAACCGCTGCAATGAGTGCGTCATTAGTGATGGCGCTTTCAATGCTGACCTCACGACTCGCGAGGTTAATACTGACATCAGTTACGCCCGCAGTTCCCCGTAAGGCCTTTTCGATGGGCCTCTGGCATGACGCACAGTGCATACCGTCAATTTTCAGAATAGTAGAGTGGTTATTTGCTTGGTTCATATAGCTTAATAATAGCAGTTAGCAAGGGTGGGGCTAAGCCGAAATACGGGTGCAAAAACACAGACTGCTTGTGTAGGCTATACTTTCTTGTATCGAGGGTTAAATAAGAATCATTCAAACTAATAAGAAGATGCGTGAATGGATGTCCTAAAGAGTCTTACTGACTGGTTGAGTAATAATGAGTCGGCATTTTCAGCTCTTGCAGCGCTGATTGTGATCGCGGGTGTCGCCTATGGTGCGATCCGGTCCTTTTACTCGTCTGTCAAACGGGATTCGCCGGCCAAGTCTGATGCTTTAGACCCCTCTGATACCAGGCTCGTCGCCAAGGGAACACTCAATCTGGCAGATCCGAATACACCGACCCCCATTTATGAGGAGCATTGCTCCATCGCTGTGATGCTGTTCCAGACTTTGTCCAGTAACGAGGATGATACTTACATCGCCTCGGGTATATCTTCTGAAATCATCGCAATGGTGACACCGGTTCCGGATATCCGTGTCAGTTCACGGCTGTCGTCTTTCCAATGGAAAAGTGGTGAAACCGATGTGCAGAGTGTGGCGGAGCAACTCAATGCCGGCTTTGTATTAACCGGCAGTCTGCAACGCCAGGGCGAGCGTATCCGGGTGGTGGCCAAGTTGACGGATG
>Ga0164313_10004121_pt1 | contig 12990 bp, 9 predicted proteins | sample GuaBasSedimGuay4_FD_113735 | JGI IMG/M metagenome (GOLD analysis project Ga0164313, IMG submission 113735) | Subseafloor sediment microbial communities from Guaymas Basin, Gulf of California, Mexico - Guay4, Core 4569-4, 0-3 cm | ecosystem: Environmental > Aquatic > Marine > Hydrothermal vents >... | reverse complement strand
TGCCTGGCGCCGTAATTTTATTCGCACTTATCTGGAAAGAGATGTGCCGCAGTTTGGGCCGCGCATACCATCAGAAACCCTTGAACGTTTATGGATCATGCTTGCCCACTCTCAAGGGCAACTTTTAAATGCGTCATCCCTTGCCAAAAGCCTTTCCATTTCTGCACCGACGGTCAGTTCGTATATTGACCTTCTTTCTGACCTGTTGCTGGTACGGCGCTTACCACCCTTGCACGCCAATACAAAAAAACGTCTGGTTAAATCCCCGAGGGTCTATGTTCGTGATAGCGGTCTGGTTCATGCTTTATTGGGTATCGGTGATTATAACCAGCTATCCGGTCACCCTGTTTTTGGCTCAAGCTGGGAGGGTTTTGTTATCGAAAATCTCTTATCAGTTGCGCCTGATCGAACCAAAGCGAGTTTTTATCGCACCTCTGCGGGTGCAGAAATGGATTTGATTCTGGAATTGCCAGGAAGCAGAAAGTGGACTGTTGAAGTGAAAAGTGGTTTAGAACCAAAACTGCAAAAAGGCTTTCACAATGCACTTGAGGATATAAAACCAGATAGAAGTTTTGTCGTTTATGCCGGATCAGATCGTTACCCGGTAACAACGACAACCGATGCAATCAATTTGGCTGAATTAGCCCAGGAACTACTTCTCCTTCGGTCACTTGGATAGCAAAAGATGAATAAAGAAACTGATTGGAACAGATTTTAAAAAATGAGTCGTTACAGCTGGAATGCCGAAGACTACGAGAGAAACTCTCAGGGCCAACAAAAGTGGGCCAGAGAGCTCATCGGAAAGCTGTCTCTCAAAGGAACAGAAAAAATTCTGGACCTGGGTTGCGGTGATGGAAAAGTAAGCGCAGAAATTGCCCGCTCTGTGGGCAAGGGTTCAGTGACAGGTATCGATAGTTCAAGGTCAATGATAGCACTGGCATCAGAAAAATATCCTTCAGAAATTTATCCGAATCTCTCATTCAGGGTGATGGATGCCAGTCGGTTGTCATTTGAAGAGTGTTTTGACGTCGTATTTTCAAATGCAGCGCTACATTGGGTCAAAAATCAGAAACTTGTTGTTGAAGGAGTATTCAGAAGCCTCAAACCTGAAGGGAAAGTGTTGCTGCAAATGGGTGGAAAAGGGAATGCCAGGTATATTCTGGCTGCCCTCGAGGAAATACTGTCAGAGCCGGAATGGCAACCATATTTTAGTGAGTTTGAGTTCCCATTCGTTTTTCCGGATACACTTGACTACGAAACGCTGTTGTCGGAGTCAGGTTTTAAGGTAAACCGTGTTGAGCTCATTCCAAAAGACATGGAGCATGCGGGAAGACATGGCTTAGAGGGCTGGATCAGATCAACCTGGTTACCGTACCTGGAACGGGTGCCGGACAACAAGCGGGAACGGTTTATCGAGGCAATTACTGCGCGTTATATTGAACATGTACCAATGGACTTAAATGGAAAGGTGCATGTGGCAATGGTGAGGCTTGAAGTGGAAGCCGGGAAAGTCACATGAAAAGGCGGTCTACATGATCAGGCGAATCCATCACATCAACTTCATTGTAAAAGACCTGGATAAGGCGTTGCTGACGTACCGGGTGATGTTTGGAGAGCCGGTAGCTGGAGCAGAAGTTCTTCCCCGGCGGGGTGTAAAGCTGGCACGGTTCAAAATAGGTGAGACCTGGCTGATCCTGGTGCAACCCCTGGGTGAGGATGGGGTGCCGGCCCAATACCTCAAACAGCATGGCGAGGGGTTTTTTCTGTTGTCATGCCAGGTCGATGATGTCAGCAAAGCAGCCGGGAAGATTTCAAATAGTGGTATTGGTGTATTGGATTCGCAACCACGCCAGGGCCTGGATGACTGGCAGGTAATGGATTTGAATGCAGATGACCTTTTTGGGGTTAATTTCCAATTGGTGGAGTCTGCTGATTGACTATTCCAGCTCCAGGTCAATTCGATATTCAAACCGTTCCGGGTGATACAACACTTTGAGGTAATCGACCGGGAAGCCCTGCGAGTGGTGATGTCTGTATGCCAGGCGGGTCAGGCTGAGTAAGGCCGTTCCGCGTTCCACGCCCAAAGCACTGGCGGCCTCCGCGTTTGCAGCGCAGGCGGTAAGTGATTGCTTGATAAAAGACACTTTCAAACCTTTGCTGCGAAAATATGGCATGCGCGGTGTATGCTCGAAAACACCGGGATCTTCGGGCAAGTCCACTACCCGCGTCCAGCTGCTGTAATAGCCAAAACGGATACCGTCATGATGCCGGACACGTCGAAGCTGCAATATTTTATTGTCTTCGGCCAGGCCCAGAAGCTGGCGGATTTTAGATGGGGGTATCGCCATCCGGCATTGCAACGTTATAGCCGTTGAGGTTTGCCCGATCGACTCGACTTCCTGCAACAAACCGACCATCGGTGCATGCATGGGTGTCGCAGTGGTTTTGTGAGTGACGTGTGTACCGCGACCACGATGCCGCTCTACCAGGCCTTCGCGGGCCAATTCGTCCATGGCACGCTTGCTGGTGATTCTTGAAACACCGAACTCTTCGGATAGCTGCCCCTCGGTTGGAAGCAGCGAACCATCTACATAATGACCATCAAGAATTCCGCTCTTCAATAATTTGTACAGCTGGAAATACAAAGGTGTGGGCAGGTCTTTGGACAAAGACCTGGTTTGTTTCTGGCTGAACACCGAATGTGATTCAATCATTGCTGGTAATTAATATGATTAGACATTGCATTTAAATGTTACATTAATATAACATTAAATCCTATGCATGCGTTGACAGGGTTTAAGACGGACTAAAAGTACCGCTTATTATCACTTAAACAGTGGGCAAAATGAACAATAAGAAAATTGCAAAATGAGCAAAGCCCTGGCCGGTATCCGGATTCTTGACCTGACACACATGCTGTCAGGCCCGTATGGTGCAATGATTCTGGCGGATTTAGGCGCAGAAACTATCAAAGTGGAACCCTTGCATGGCGAAGGCACACGCAAGTTGCTTGCAAACGACCCCAAAAACTCCATTGACGGTATGGGTGCCTATTTCATCACACTCAACAGGAACAAAAAAAGCATTGCCATTGATCTGAAAAATGAACAGGGCTTGGCCGTGTTCTACGATCTGGTGCGCAAGTCGGATGTTGTCATCAGCAATTTTGGTGCCGGTGTTCCGGAACGATTGAAGATCGATTACGAAAGCCTCAGGCAAATCAACCCGGCCATCATTACCTGTACTGTCACCGGATATGGTTCCGATGGCCCCAATGCCAGACGACCGGCGTTTGATCAGGTGGCGCAAGCCACTGGTGGCGGTATGTCTATTACCGGCCCGGATGCCGATCATCTCGTACGGGCTGGTATTCCGATTGGTGATCTTGGTGGTGGTATGTTCGCAGTCATGGGTATCCAGACGGCGTTGCTGGAGCGTTATCGCAGTGGCAAGGGACAGCATGTGGATATTTCCATGCTCGACTGTCAGATTTCGATGCTGAACTACATGGCAACCATGCATTTTATTTCCGGGGTTGATCCACATCCAATCGGAAACGCACATTTCGTACATGTGCCGTATAACACCTACAAAACAACAAACGGACACATCGTGATTGCGGTTATTACCGATAATTTCTGGGTTAATCTGAAGCAACTCGTCCAACTCGACGTGTTTGAGAACCCCAAATACGATACGCAACCGGGGCGCTGGGAAGATCGCGACATGATCAATGCCAGGCTGGATGAAATCATTGCCGGGCATGATTCAGCCTACTGGCTGGAAAAACTACAGCAGCAAAAAATCCCCTGCGCACCGGTGAATCGTTTTAGCGAGGCGCTCAATGACGAGCAGGTGCTACACCGCAATATGGTGATTGAACTCAAGCACCCTGATGGAAAATCCACACGCGGACCGGGGAACCCGGTCAAACTGTCGCGTAATAATGAAGAGTCGTTCAGCCCTGCCCCAAGTCTCGGTCAACATACCGATAGCGTACTAACGCAGTTGCTGGGCTACAAAAAGGAACAAATTTCTGAACTCAGGCAACAGGCGGTGATTCGCTGATGGCTGACAAGGTTGTTATCAACGATGTCGGACCGCGTGATGGCTTGCAAAATCAGGCGGTCAGTCTCACACCCGCCGAACGGGTAACCATTATTGATGCATTGTTGGCAGCCGGTGTCAGCCATGTGGAAGTTGGAAGTTTTGTTTCCCCAAAAGCCGTACCCGCCATGCTTGGTACCGATACTGTATTAAAGTCTTTGCGTGGCCGGCAGGGTGAGTTTTCTGTACTGATACCCAACATGAAGGGCTATGAAATGGCGGTAGCTGCCGGTGCCCGTTGTGTTGCCATGGTGTTGTACGGTACCGATGGTATGGCCAATGCCAATGTCAATATGAGTCGCGCAGATGCCGAACAGGCGATGCAGCACATTTTGCAACGGGCAGCAGTCGATGGTGTGCGGGTTTTGGCGACCATCGCAGTGTCCTGGGAATGCCCTTTCGATGGGCCGGTAGCGATGACAACCGTTGCCGATATCGCCGGCCGATTTATGGCTCTTGGTGCCGATCAAATTGTACTGGCCGACAGCATTGGCGCGGCCAATCCACAGCAGGTTCGCGACCTGACCACTATACTTGTTAATGAACATGGGGCGCAAAATCTGGCCTGTCATTTTCACGATACCCGCGCCATGGGCCTGGCCAATGTGTTTGCGGCACTGGAGTCCGGTATCCGGTCATTTGATGCATCCATTGGCGGTCTCGGTGGCTGCCCTTTTGCACCCGGCGCCTCCGGAAATGTGGCTACAGAGGATGTTGTCATGATGCTGGAACAGATGGGTTGTGACACGGGAATAGATTTGCGGCAATTGATGAAGGCATCGGAACTGGCCGGCAATTTAACGCACAATGCGCCGGGTGGCCGCGCAAAGCGCTGGCTGGTTGGCCATCTTGATAAGCAAGACAAGGTACGAGTTCATGTACATGGATGAAAGTGCAACCACTGCAAAGGTTTGGAGAAATAAATGAGCTATCGTTTAGGTGTAGATGTGGGTGGCACGTTTACCGATCTGCTGTTGATCAATGAAATCAGCGGTGAGACTTACACTGCGAAAGTCCCCTCGACACCGGAGGATTCATCCATCGGAGTATTGAACGGCGTAACGCGTATCTGTGCAGAATCGGGTATAGACCCCACCGCTATTCATCGGGTAATGCACGGCACCACGGTCGCCACCAATTCCGTTTTGACCGCCAAGGGTGCCAGGGTGGGCTTGATTGCGACCCGTGGTTTCAAGCATGTGTTGCAGGTGGCCCGATCATTCTGTCCCGGCGGATTGGGTGGCTGGGTCAGTTATATGAAAAAACCGCTGCTTGCACCGCTGGAACTGACCATTGAAGCCGATGAACGAATGGCCGCCGACGGTACTGTGGTCAGGACACTGGATGAAGCCGGCTTGCGAGTGGAGCTTCAGCGACTGAAAGACAAGGGTCAGGTTGAAGCCCTGACCATATGCTTTATCAATGCCTATCTGAACGGCCGTCATGAAGCGCAGGCGCGGGAGATTGCCAGGGAAGTTTTCGGTAGTCTCCCCATATCCATATCCTCGGAAGTCGTGCCGGAAATGCAGGAGTATGAACGTACGGAGACCACGGTTGTAAATTCCTACATTGCACCTGAAGTTTCGAGTTATTTACGCAGTCTCCAGTCGTCACTTGAAGAGCGGATGGGCGAAGGATTGCAATTGTCGATTTTGCGTTCAGATGGTGGCCTGGCATCGTCGCGTGCAGCGGCCGAATCACCGGTTAATATCCTGATGTCCGGACCAGCGGGCGGGGTGGCCGGTGCAACTTATTTCACTCACCGGACCGGCTATGACAACGTCTTGACCTTTGACATGGGTGGTACATCAACCGATGTCGCGTTGATCCAGAATTCCAAAGCCCGGATTCGTCGTGAAACCCGTGTAGGCGATGTAACCGTAAGGGCACCATCGGTGGATGTTCGCACCGTGGGAGCAGGAGGTGGATCAATCGCATTTGTACCGGAATTGACCAAGGCCCTGCGGGTCGGCCCGCAATCCGCCGGTGCCGTTCCAGGCCCGGCTGCGTATATGAAAGGTGGCACTGAGCCGACTGTCTGTGATGCGAATGTTGTACTGGGATATCTGCCATCAGATGTCCAGTTGGGTGGCAACATGGCAATTGACAAAACTGCGGCTGAGACCGCCATACAAACTGTCGCCGATTCGATCGGTATCAACCTGATGGAGGCTGCTGAAGGGATCATCAAAATTGTCAACGAATCTATGTTTGGTGCCTTGCGCCTGGTGTCCATCGAGCAGGGCTTTGATCCACGTGAGTTTGCCCTGGTCGCATTTGGCGGTGCCGGTCCCATGCATGGCAATGCAATGGGTCAGTTGACCCATTCCTGGCCAGTGATAGTTCCGCCGGGCCCCGGTGTGTTGTGCGCCTATGGTGATGCAACCACTCGTGTTCAGGATGAAGCCTCACGGACCTACGTAAAACGGGCTGACCAGTTAGAGGCCAAAGACCTGTTACAAGACCTGGAAGAATTGCGTGTCCGGGCATCGGTGTCACTGGATGCGGACGGTATTGCAGCCGACCAGCAGGACGTGACCTACCAGGCAGATATCCGCTATGTCGGCCAGGCCTTCCAGATCAGCATGGATTTCACCACTGAAGATATTCTGGAACAGGGTTTATCGCTGCTGACCGAACGCTTTGACACCGAGCATGAGCAGCTATTTACCTTTGCACTGGGACAGGATCATGAGCTGGTGATGATACGCGCTGTGGTGCGTGCACAGGCTGCAACCATGAAAGAAATCCCGGTGGGCCGGGAAAGTGCCAGTCTTGCAGATTGCAAACTTCATGACACACGCTTTTATCATGAAGGCGAATGGCATGATGCCGTCATTTATGACCGCAATCCTTTACATACCGGCCTGGTAATCCCGGGACCGGCAATCATCAGCGAAATGGATTCAACCACGGTGATACTGCCGGCCCATGAGGCGACCGTGGATGTGGTTGGTAACCTGTTGATCAATCCCGTTAACCCGGGGGAGGAACGATAATGGCTACCCGGATTATTCAAACTGACAGCACCCCGTTCGAGAGAGTCGAGGTTGATACGGTGACGGTCGACATTATAGAAAACGCATTGAGCAATGCGCGGGTCGAGATGGATGCCGTGCTTTTCCGCACCGCCATGAGCCCGGGTATCCGGGAACAGGGCGATTGCTTTCCGATGATTGCCAATGTTGATGGCAAGATGGTTGTCGGCCAGTTCGGCTCTTTTATTCATGGCTTTATGGAAGCATATGACGGGGAACTGGAAGAAGGTGATGTCATCCTTACTAACGACCCTTACATGTGTAATGCCGCAGTATCCCATTTGCCTGACTGGATCGTACTGGTACCCATTTTCAAAGACGGCAGGCATATGGCCTGGTCGGCGATGTTCGGGCATATGTCGGATAACGGTGGCATGGTGCCGGGCTCAATTCCCATCCAGGCGGATACGATTTTTCAGGAGGGCATACGCATCCCACCCACCAAGCTGTACAAAAAAGGTGTGCTGCAGTCCGACCTGTTGGAATTGATCCTGCACAATGTCAGGACCTCAAACTGGAATCGCTTTGACCTCAATGCCCTGGTAGCCGCCTGTAATACGGCGGCCAAACGTTGTGTGGAGATGGCGACGAGATTTGGTGATGACATCTTTTATTCGACCATGGAAATCATGCTCGAACGTAACTATATGGCCATGAAAGCCATCATCGAAATGATTGTTCCCGAAGAACCCCGGGTGTTTGAAGACTACGTTTGCGACGACGGTGTCGGTATGGGTCCTTACAAAATACGTTGCAAATTGTGGCGCGAAGGCCCGGTCGCCATCTTTGATTTTGAAGGTACCGATCCGCAGGCTGCGAGTTCGATTAATTTTTATCTCAGCGAAGATATGTTCAAGATGTTCTTCGGGGCCTTTACCATCAACCTGATCGATCCGCAGATTCTGTTCAACGATGGTTTCTATGAACTGGTGGAGGTGCGTATTCCACAAGGCTCGCTGCTCAAGCCAGATTACCCGGCCGCTTTATCCGGGCGAACCCATGCTTTGGGACGTATCTTTGACGTCATGGGTGGCCTGCTTGGCCAGAGCGCACCGGACGCGATGAATGCTGCTGGCTTTTCGGACTCACCGCACCTGTTTTTCTCTGGATACGATGATAACGGCGAATGGTTTCAGTTGTTCCAGATTGGCTTCGGAGGTATTCCCGGCAGACCGGTCGGTGATGGTCCCGACGGGCATTCATTATGGCCGGGTTTCACTAATGTCCCGAATGAATTTATCGAGGCCTATTTCCCACTCAGGGTTGAAACTTACGAGACCATACCGGACTCAGGCGGCGCGGGCCTGCACCGTGGAGGCAACGGCCTGACAGTGGCCTATCGTTTCCTGGTAGATGGTACGGTCTCTGTACACGATGATCGATGGCTGACCTATCCGTGGGGTGTACGTGGTGGTGAACCAGGTATGCGTTCGACCAAACGCCTGGTGCGCGCCGATGGCAGTGAACAGTGGTTGCCATCCAAATCCGAGAACATCAAGGTGAACAAGGGCGACCTGCTGTATTTCAACACCTGGGGTGGCGGTGGCTGGGGCGATCCATTTGAACGAGAGGCAGAACTGGTGCGCGCCGATGTGGAGCGCGGCCTGGTGAGCCTCGAGGGTGCCCGTCGCTACGGAGTAGTGATTGACAGTGACGGGGCGGTGGACCCGGCAGCAACCGACCAGCTTCGTACCCGTATGCGTGCGGATCGGGGTGAGCCCGAAATGTTTGATTTTGGTGGCACTATTGAGGAAATCAAGGCCCGCTGCAAGGCAGAAACCCACCTTGATCCACCACAAACACCGACATTTGCACACAAGGCGGGTTAAGTGACCGACCTGCAACATCAATCCCTGGGCCTGGGTAAACACCCGGCTTTGATACTGGTTGACGTTATCAATGGTTTTACCGACCCGGCTTGCCCGTTAGGGTCCGAAGCAGATTCGGTTGTCAGGGCATGCAAAAAACTGCTGGATGTGTTCCGCACCCGGCACTTACCGGTATTTTTCACCACGGTTGTGTATCACGACGATTCACAGGCCCGTGTATTCAGACAACGGGTACCGGCGTTGAACGTACTGGAACCCGAATCAGAGTGGGTGAAAATTGACCCGCGTGTAAGCCCGGTTGAGGGTGAAACAGTCATAGAAAAGCAATGGGCAAGCGGATTTTTTAATACCGACTTGCAACAACGGCTGCAAGCATCAGGCGCAGACTCGATTGTGGTTGGTGGCCTGACAACCTCCGGGTGTGTGCGTGCGACGGCCGTGGATGGCTTACAGAATGACTACCGGGTCGTCGTGGTACGTGAGGCGACCGGCGATCGTAATTTGACTGCGCATGAGAGTAATTTATTTGATCTGCAAGCGAAGTACGTTGACGTACTGACGCTTGAGGAAGTTGTTAAAAGCGTCAACCGACCATCCGCCGGCTTTGGAAGATCTTCAGTTGCCGTGCGTTAGAGTACAAACGGTTTTATCTGGTTTTATACGTGGAATTTATTGCCATTAATAGTCCGCAGAGTCTATGGAGAAGTTATATGAAACGCTCTACTATCGTGTTTACATTTTTAGCATCCACCGGTGTTTTAGCATTTTGGTCTGCCCCGGTCTTCAGTCAAAGCAACGATGATGGTGATGCATTTGTCATTGAGGAGGTTGTCGTCACTGCGCGCCGCAGGGAGGAAAGCCTGCGTGACGTTCCCGGAACCGTTACTGCCTTAACGGCCGCAACGCTGGAGAGCGCCGGTGTGCAACGCGCTGAGGATTTCATCAAACTGGTACCGGGTGTCACCATGGTAAATGCGGCAGAAACCGGTGATACCCAGGTCAATATCCGTGGTATCAATGGTGCGCGGGACGCGGAAAACAGCTTCGCCTATATTCTCGATGGCGTGCTCTACTCCAACCCGGCAGCATTTAACCGGGAATATACCGATCTGCAACAAATTGAAGTATTCAAGGGCCCACAAGGCGCTATATATGGCCGAAATGCCGCAGCCGGTGCCATTATTGTCACGACCACCATGCCGGATAACGAAAGAAAGACCAGCGGTACCCTCAGTTTTGCAGGTGATAGCACCTACCTGGTTAAAGCCTCCACATCCGGCGCCCTGGTAGAGGATGAATGGTTTTTCCGACTCTCAGGGGATTGGCGCAAGTCGGACGGTTATTACCGCAACAGCTTTCAGAACAACCGACCGATCGTCGATGCATATGAAGGTTATAACGTAAACGGCAGGCTCGTCTGGAATCCGAGTGACAAGATGAGAGTGGATATGAAACTGCGCTATGGCGAAGTGGACGCCTCTTCGATTACCTTTAACTCCACCTTCAATCTTCCGATATTCGCAGCAGTCACGGCAACCCCTTCGGCTTATCAGGATGTTAACGATTTTGATTTTCTGTTTCAGCCCAACATCATTTCCGATAATGACCAGAAATCCCTCGAGTTTTCCACCAAGGTCGACTATGACATGGATGGAATGACAATGACGGCCTGGGGTCTGTACAGTGACATAGAAAACGATCTGATATCAGATGGTACCTCGGCAGCGTTTGGTTTCTATAATGTCGATAGTGCCTGCCAACAAACAGTGGCTGATCTCAACGCTGCCGGTCAACAACTTTTACCGCCGCAGTTTATTGGCACGTCACCCGTTGGTGTGATTTTTGATCCCAACGGATCTTTCCTCGGTGCCTATACGCCGACCACCTGTGATGGGATACAGGAACAATTACGCAACCAGAAAGATATCAGTTTTGAATTTCGTCTGGCTTCCGATACCGATAGCAAGCTGCAGTGGATGGCGGGGGTCTATTACCTTGATATAGACCGGGAAGTGGGAGTTTCCCTGAACAAGGATAGCGGTGGTGTACCCATCCGTGGTTTGTACCAGCCAGAGCCCGGTCCGAATTCGACTGCTTCACTGACCCATGACCAGTTTGATAGCCGAGTTTACGCATTTTTCGGTCAACTGGAATATAACGTCAATGATGATCTCGAACTCTCCCTTGCGCTTCGTTACGATAATGAAAAGCGTAAAGTTTCCAGCCTGGTGCCGTTTGATGCGCGTCAGTCCTATATCGACCTCAACTTTGATGGCATCTTTGACGATCCACTCAACCCCGCGCTGAGTTCCCTGATCAATGACACAGGTGTGATACCGGATAAACAGGATACCTTCTCAGAATGGCAACCAAAAGTGGCGGTCAGATGGGATGCGACGGACAACACCAGCCTGTTTGCCAGTTGGGGTGTTGGCTTTAAGGCAGGTGGCTTTAACAATTCAGGCAGTGCGGCAACCGTTGGCATTTTTATCAACGGCTTTATCAATTGCTTTAACCCGCAAGGTGTTTGTTATGCGGATCAACTGGGTGTGCCGCTGCCGGTGATCAATGATGACTTCGACAAAGAAACCTCCAGCGCCTTTGAACTGGGTTTCAACAGCAACCTGATGGGTGGCCGCTTGCGACTCAATGGTGCGGTCTACCAAACCGAGGTTACCGACATGCAATTCTTTGAATTTTTTGTTGGCACCTTTGGCCTGTTACGCGTGGTTTCAAATATCGACGAAGTTGATATTACCGGCGTCGAGCTGGGTGCCAGTTGGTATGCAACTGACCACTTGCGCTTTTATGCCGGGGGTAATTGGACTGATAGCGAGATCAAGGAAAATAGCTCGCGACCCGATACGGTTGGTAACAAGGCACCCTATACACCTGACTACACCATAAATATCGGTGGCGACGTGGATATACCGATCACCGAGAACCTGGCGTTTATCGCCCGCGTTGATGCCCGGTTTGTTGGAAAAACCTGGTTCCATACGGTGCAGGAAGGTCAGCGTCCGACTATTTTCATGCCATTGTTCGAATTGGGTTTCGGCCCAGGTGCCGGCGGGCTCGGTATCGGGGAATATTCCGTCTCGCGTCGGGATGCCTTTGCGACGGTGGACCTACGTGCAGGTATCCAGAGTGGGAATTGGACCCTTAGCGGATTCGTGATGAATGCTACCAATGAGAAGTATCTGGAAGAGGTTATCCCGGCACCGGAATTTGGTGGTTCCTTCGACCATCCGGGCTCACTGCGCCGGTATGGTGTGGAGCTACAGTTCAGCTTTTAAATGGAATAACTGAAGTAAAAACGAGTTAAGAAAGCAACCCCGCAAGGGGTTGCTTTCTACCCTGACCCGCATATCAGGTATAGCGGCGAATTCATTACCCAGCGGCCTTTTCATTCGATTAAACATTACGTGCTGTAATTAATCCTTCGTAGACAGCTTCCTCGGCAGAACGTGGACTGAGGCAATCACCGATCAGGTGGGTCTCCAGGCCCAGGTCACGTATTTCCTTTTCGAGTGTCGTGTTTTGCTTGTGGCCCTGGGCGATGACCAGTGTATTTACACCTTCGCAGATAATGGGCTCTCCGCTGGCATTGTGGTGAAAATAAACGGTATCGCTATCTGCACCAAAAAGTCGTGCATACGGGATTACCTTAACACCCAGTTTGTGCATGACCCCGGCCCAATGGGTGCGCAGGTAGAGTTGCAGGTTCTGGCCCAGCGTTTCACCATCAAAACAAAGCCGCACCGAACAGCCTTCACGGGCGAGCTTTTCAGCCACACCAAGCCCGACCCAGTCGCAGCGCCAGTCGGCGACCACCACGTTGCTGCCGTGGTTCACCTCACCACGCAGGATTTGCCAGGCATCAACAGCATGAACATCGTCTGAAATTTCCATACCGAGATCGCTTTTGGGGTGAAACGGTGTTGCCCCGGTGGCAATGATGACGGCGTCCGGCTGTTCTTTTTCAATCAGCGCACGATCCACAGGGGTATTGAGGT
>Ga0164313_10004120_pt1 | contig 12992 bp, 11 predicted proteins | sample GuaBasSedimGuay4_FD_113735 | JGI IMG/M metagenome (GOLD analysis project Ga0164313, IMG submission 113735) | Subseafloor sediment microbial communities from Guaymas Basin, Gulf of California, Mexico - Guay4, Core 4569-4, 0-3 cm | ecosystem: Environmental > Aquatic > Marine > Hydrothermal vents... | reverse complement strand
TCCCGCCCCACACCGGACATCACGTTCGACGATCGCTACGAGCTCGAGCTCGGCGGCGTGCGAATGGAGCTCTTATGGACTCCGGGTGGAGAGACGACCGACTCGATGGTCGTCTGGCTGCCAGACCACGAGGTCTGCTTTTGCGGCAACCTTTTCAGCGCGCTGTTTGGGCACTTCCCGAACCTCGTCACGGTTCGTGGCGACCGCTATCGTGAGGCGCTGCGGTTCATCGAATCGCTGGAACGGGTCCTCGCCCTCGAGCCCAAGCTGTTACTGCCCGGCCATCACGGTCCGGTCGTCGGCAAGGAGACTATTCGGGACGAGCTGACGCGACTTCGGGATGCTGTTCAATACGTTCACGACGAAACCGTCCGCGGAATGAACCACGGCAAGGACATCCACACCCTGATGCGCGACATCCAGCTTCCACCGGAGCTAGAGGTTGGGGAGGGTTACGGCAAGGTCTCGTGGAGCGTGCGCGCGATTTGGGAGAACTATGCGGGCTGGTTTCACCACAGCTCGACGACGGAACTTTATCCGGTTCCAGCGAAGAGCGTGTACGCAGACTTGGTCGAGCTTGCGGGCGGCGCGGACGCGGTCGCCGACCGTGCACGGGAGAAGCTGTCAGCCGGTGAAACGCTGGAAGCGATTCACCTTGCGGAGATCGTGCTCAGCGATTCGTCGGCGAACAGGTCGGCTCTGGAGGTCATGATCGCCGCGCACGAGCGCCTCGAAGGCGAAAGCGAGAACTTTTGGCTGACCCAATGGCTGCGGAAGCAACTCGCGGGTCTGCGTTCGACTCTCGCGGCGTCGCAGGAAAAGGAGGGCAAGTCTTGAGCGGACAGCCGAACGATATTCACATCGACGACATCAAGACACCGGTGCTCACGCCGATGCAAAAAATGGTGATCGATGGCTTTGCCGGAGTCGAGACTGAATTCAGCGAGGAGGCGGTGCTCGGCGAGGCGGCGAAACGCACAGGGCTTTCCGACTTCGGCCCGGACGACTTTCGCGAGCGCTTGACGGTGTGGTGTCAGGCGGTCGATGAAGACGCTGAGCTCGGACCGATGGGCAAAGTTCGGTTCTTTGGGGATATGGTTCGATACGCCGCGAACCGGCTTCGTTTTCATGATCTGATGAAGCGGCACCCCGAGATTCTAGATGTCGAGATTCAGAAGCCGATCATCATTGCCGGGCTACCTCGTTCCGGTACGACCCATCTGGTCAACTTGATCGCGGCAGATACACGTCTGCGTTCGCTTCCGTATTGGGAAAGTCTCGAGCCCATTCCCGACCCCAGCGTTGCTGCCGGGCCAAAGGAGCACGACCCGAGGTACCAGAAGTGCGCGAGCGAGTATCAGATGCTCGCTCAGATCGCGCCGCTTCTGAAGAACATGCACGACATGACGCCCGACCATGTGCACGAAGAGATCGAAGTCGGGGCGCTTGATTTCTCGACCTTCCTTCCGGAGTGGCTCGCAGTGGTTCCGCGCTGGCGCGACTACTACTACGCCCATGACCAGCGTCCTCACTACGCGTACATGAAGAACGTGCTCAAGGCGTTGCAATGGCTGCGCGGTCCGAGTCGCTGGATTCTCAAGTCCCCTCAGCATCTGGAGCAATTGGGGCCTCTGATCGAGACGTTTCCAGATGCGACGGTGGCGATCACGCACCGCGATCCGGTTTCGGTCGTGGCCTCTGCGATCACGATGCTGACCTACGGCGACCGGATGCGGCGCACCAAGGTGGACCCGCCAGCCGTGGCCGCCTATTGGAGCGATCGAGTCGAGCAGCTCTTGCGGGCTTGTGTGCGCGACCGCGATCTTCTGCCCGCATCCCAGAGCGTCGACGTGCTCTTTCACGAGTTCATGTCGGATGACATCGCGATGGTGGAGCGCATCTACGATGTTTCCGGCCTCGAAATGACCAGCAAGGCGAGGGCGGAGCTCGACCGGTATATGACCGAGAACCCACGCGGCAAGCACGGCCGCATCGCGTACGATCTTCGAGGCGATTTCGGCGTGGACCCGGAAGAGCTTCGCAAGCGCTTTGATTTCTATTATGAACGGTTTCCCATTCAGGCGGAAGTATGATTCAGCAAGCGAACATTCACGGGCCCGGCCAGGTCGCACTCGACGAGTCCAAGGTGCCCGAGCCCGGTCCGCGCGACGCGGTGGTGCGAGTCGCCGCCTGTGGAGTGTGTGGAACCGACGTCCGCTACGTGCGCATGGGAGGCTTGTGCCGTCCGATGCCGATTGGACACGAGCTCTCCGGAGTCATCGAGTCGGTCGGCGCGGAAGTGTCCGACCTCGCGGCAGGAACACGAGTGGTTCTGAATCCGACTGCGTCGGGGAACATGATCGGCAACGGCGGGTCCGAGGGTGGCTTCACGCAGCAGCTGTTGGTCCGAAACGCAGCCGATGGAGGCAGCTTGTTTCCGATCCCCGACGAACTTCCGATGCACCTCGCCGCGCTCTCGGAGCCCCTTGGCGTGGGGATGAACGCGGTGAATCGCGCTGACGTGAATCCTGGCGACAAGATCGCGGTCTTTGGCGCTGGCCCGATCGGCCTTTCGGCGATTGCCACATTGCGGGACCGCGGTGTCGAGGATGTCGTCGCCATCGATCTCTCGCCGCGCCGTCTCGAGCTGGCCATGGAGCTCGGAGCGCGGGCCACGATCCACGCTGGCGAGCAGAACCCCTGGGTTGAGCTAAAGAAGCTTCATGGCGAAGCGCCGCTGATGGGGGCGCCGATGGCCGGGACCGACGCGTACATCGAAGCATCGGGCGCAGGTTCGGTCATCACGGACGTGCTGCAGAACGCCAAGGGCGAATCGAGTCTCACCGTGGTCGCGCTTCACGAGCAATCGGTCAATGTGAGCTTCCTCTGGGTGATGATGAAGCAGATGACGATCCGCGGCGCGATGGAGTATCCGGCCGACTACACCGACGCGGTCGAGCTCCTCACCCGCTGGGACTTGTCTGCGATGATCACCCACCGATTTCCGCTCGAGCGCATCGGGGAGGCGATCGAAGTGGCCACCGATCCGAATGTTGGCGGCAAAGTCATGATCGACATCGACCAAGAGGTGGGCCAGTGAGCAATGCAGCGAGCTTTGACTTTTCAGGCGCCAAGGTTTTGGTGACCGGTGGTTCGAACGGGATTGGCGCGGCGATTTCCAAGGCGTTTGCAGATGCGGGCGCGGACGTGGTCATCACCGGCACCAGAGCGTCTGCGAGCGAATACGACGGCGACCTTTCGGCGTACAAATACCGCCAGCTTGAGCTCACCGACAAGACAGCCATCGAGGCCTTGGCGGCTTCACTCGATGGCCTAGACATTCTGGTCAACAACGCGGGTGGGAACTTCCCGGGAGGGAAGCACGAGGCCGTGCCCGATGTGTTCGAGGAGTCCGTGGCGATCAATCTCTTCGGCGCCTACAGGCTCGCGGTGAGTTGCCATGACGAGTTGGCGGCGAGCACACTCGAGGGTGGTGCGAGCATCATCAATCTCGCGTCGATGGGCGCATTCTTTGCCGTCCCCATCGTGCCTGGCTACGCCGCCGGCAAGGCGGCGACAGTGCAAATGACTAAGAACCTCGCGGTGACTTGGGCGGGGGAGGGCATTCGAGTCAACGCGGTCGCGCCCGGCCTGATCGAAAGCAACATGACCAAAATCATGAAGGGCGTGGAGCCGCTCGAGAAACCGTTTATCGACAGGACGCCGCTCGGGCGCTGGGGCGCACCTGAGGACATCGCACCGGTGGTGCTCTTCCTGGCGAGCTCGTCAGCGCGCTTCATGACCGGACAGACGGTCTTGGTCGACGGCGGCTTCTCGATTACCTAGCGCTCACCGACTTGGTCATGCAGACCCCGACACGGACTGCGGGGCCAACCTGATCTGGTGGGATATTGTGTTCCAATCTCGGTTCTTGCCGCACGATCGCGACCCACCCACCGAGATAGACATCGGGAGTTTGGACGCGGGCCGGGATTCCGCTACAGAGGACCCATGGCGCGTATGCATACCGGGGCCTGCCTTGCTGTTCTTCTGTTGAGCAGCTGTGGGGGTGATGCGCCGTCGGGCCCTGCGCTCGAGCCGCGTCCTGAAGTGCAGACCTGTCTGCCTGATGTGTCCGAAGGAATGCCAGCACGCCTTTCCGACACCGGTTGCTTCGCCGATCTCAAGACCCTCGAGCCCGGTCCGGATCTGATCCCTTACGACGTCAACTCGGCCTTGTGGACCGACGGAGCGTTCAAGCCGCGCTATATGGTCGTGCCGAGCTCCAAGCAGATCGCCGTCGAAGAGGATGGCTCGTGGGGGTTTCCGGAAGGGAGCGTTCTGATCAAGGTGTTCGGCTTCGAGTTCCAAGTGGGCGACCCGCAGAGCCGACGTGCAGTCGAGACGCGATTCATGGTTCGGAGGAACGGGTTGTGGGAGTACTCGACGTATCAGTGGAACGACGAGGGTACCGAGGGCGAGCTCCTCGAGGCGCGCAAGACTGTCGAATACACGATCCACGAAGGTGGCGAGGACATAGTCGTCGAGTACCTGTTCCCTGAGCACGAGGACTGCATCACTTGCCACGGCGCGGCGATCAACGACGTGCTCGGCCCCAAGACGGGGCAGCTCAACCGTGATCGGAATTACGACGGGGTGGTTGCGAACCAGCTCGTGGCGATGGCGGAGATCGACATGCTGGCGCTCGGTGAGGACGAAGAAATCGATCCCAACGCAGAGCCGAGGATGGCGAATCCGCAGGCGGGGGAGGGCACCCTCGATGAGCAAGCGCGCGCATACCTCGACGCGAACTGCGCGCATTGTCATCGCCCGGGGGGCTGGGTGCACTCGGATGTTGGCATCGACTTCCGCTACCAAGTGCCTCTCGAAGACACAGGGCTCTGCGATCTGATGATGTTCCCCCCGGAGTTGGCCGGGATGGCTCGGCTCGCCCCCGGGGACCCGCAGGGCTCTGGCCTCCTGCAGCGCTTCATCTTGGAAGATGCGTTGCGAATGCCGTCCCTCGGAACGTCGACAGTCGACCCGTTCGGCACCGAGCTGCTCAGCGACTGGATCGCCGGGCTCCGCACCTGTCCATAGATCGCAGGCTTGTCGCCGGCATGCTATGGCAGGCGCGATGACGCGCTACGAGCCAGCGACCATTGAGCCGAAATGGCAAGCCTTCTGGGACAAAGACGACACGTTTCGTACGCCTGAAGGGACCGACCGTCCGAAGAGATATATTCTCGACATGTTCCCGTATCCGTCCGGGTCGGGGCTGCACGTCGGTCATCCCGAGGGGTACACCGCGACGGACATCATGGCGCGCTACGCGCGGGCAACGGGATGCGACGTCTTGCACCCGATGGGTTGGGATGCGTTTGGGCTCCCGGCGGAGCAGCACGCCATCCTCACCGGCACGCATCCACGCGACACCACCGCCCAGAACATCGCGACGTTCAAGCGTCAGCTCAAGATGCTCGGGTTCAGCTACGACTGGGCTCGCGAAATCGACACGACGTCTCCCGAGTACGTGAAATGGACGCAGTGGATCTTCCTCAAGCTCTTCAACCGCGGCCTCGCGTATCAGAGCGAGGTTGCGGTCAATTGGTGCGCGCATCTCGGCACTGTGCTGGCCAACGAAGAGGTCATCAACGGCGTGAGTGAACGCGGAGGACACTCCGTGGAGCGCGTTCCGCTTCGGCAGTGGGTGCTGAAGATCACCGAATACGCGGATCGGCTCCTTGCGGACCTCGAAGGGGTCGAGTGGCCGAACAGCACACGCATCATGCAGCAGGAGTGGATCGGCCGCTCCGAGGGCGCCGAGGTGAGGTTTGACGTCGCTGGGCACGATGAGGTCATCGAGGTCTTCACGACGCGACCCGACACGCTGTTCGGCGCGACGTTCATGGTTCTGGCGCCTGAGCATCCTCTGGTGGATGTGCTGACTACGGACGAGCGGCGCGGCGAGATCACGGCGTATGTCGAGCAAGCCAAGAACAAGAGCGAGCGTGACCGGCAGGCGAGCAAAGATAAGACCGGTGTCTTCACTGGTGGGCTTGCGATCAATCCGGTCAATGGCGCCGAGGTTCCGATCTACATTGCGGACTATGTGCTGTGGGGATACGGCACCGGAGCGATCATGGCGGTGCCTGCGCATGACGAGCGCGACTTCGAATTTGCAACTGCGCACGGGATTCCGATCATTGAGGTCGTGAGCAAGACGGGTGCGCCCGCCGAGGCTCCGCTGAGTGAGGCGATGGTCGAGCAAGGCGTTGCGGTGAACTCCGGCAAGTACGACGGCTTGCAGACGACCGATTTCAAGAAGCGTGTCACGGCTGATCTCGAGTTGGCAGGCCAGGGGCTTGCCCGTGTCGAGTACAAGCTGCGCGATTGGGTCTTTTCGAGGCAGCGATACTGGGGTGAGCCCATTCCCATCTATTTCCCTGTGGAGACCGAGGGGGACCCGCGCGCAGGCGCTGACTTCACGATTCGATACGACCAGGCGATTGCCGTGGAAGAAAGCGAGCTGCCGCTTCGACTGCCCGAGCTCGAGGACTACGAGCCGGGGACTGATCCGGCGGGAGTTCTGGCTCGGGCGCAGGACTGGCGCTTCTTCCAGAAAGACGGTCAGTGGTTTGCGCGTGAGACGAACACCATGCCCCAGTGGGCGGGTTCCTGTTGGTACTATCTCCGCTTCATCGATCCGGACAACGCCGACACGTTGTGCTCGCCGGACCTCGCCGACCAATGGCTTCCCGTCGACCTCTACGTGGGCGGCGCCGAGCACGCGGTCCTACATCTCCTGTACGCGCGCTTCTGGCACAAGGTCCTCTATGACGAGGGGGCCGTCCCCACGAAGGAACCCTTCAAGAAGCTCGTGCACCAAGGGATGATTCTCGGGGAGGGCGGGCAGAAGATGAGCAAGTCGCGGGGCAATGTGGTGAACCCCGACGACATCGTGTCCGAGTTCGGCGCCGACTCGATGCGCATCTACGAGATGTTCATGGGCCCGCTCGAGGCGACCAAGCCATGGAACACCAGCTCGATCGCGGGCGTTCGCCGCTTCCTCGACCGTGTGTTCGCCGTCACACTGCGCGCGGATGCTGCCGCCAAACCGGACGACGCGCTCACGCGCCTGCTGCACCAGACGATTCGCAAAGTCACCAAAGACATCGAGGCCATGCGATTCAACACTGCCATCAGCGCGATGATGGTCCTCACCAACGAATTGATGAAGCTCGACGGCGTGCCGACGGACGCCCTCGATGTCCTCGCCAAGCTCCTTCACCCGTTCGCCCCTCACCTGGGCGAGGAAGTCTGGGCTATGCTCGGCCACACGCCCAGCATCCAAGCCGAACCCTGGCCGACCTACGACCCAGCCCTCTGCGAAGAAGACGAAATCGAAGTACCGGTCCAAATCAACGGCAAAGTCCGAGCCCGAATCACGCTCCCCAAAGACGCCACCGAAGCCCAAGCCCTAGCCGCCGCCCAAGAGCTCCCCCCCATAGCCACCCACCTAAAAGACAACCCCCCCCGCAAAACAATCTGGATCCCCAACAAAATCCTCAACCTGATCACATAGGGGACAGGATCTACCCCTCCAACCCTGCGGAATCAGTCCCTTTCCAGAGCGAAAATCCCAACGGCCCCGTTTTACCCGGCGGCCCGCGTGCGATTGGGTCTCCTTGCTGGTGCCCCTGAATGAACTCCTGGGTCCCCTCGAACATCTTTCCATTCGTCCAAGGCCAACCGTTCTTCGGTCCACGCGCGGTACGCCGTCGCCCTTCCGGCCTCGTCGTCTGCCAGGCCGAGGTACCAGGAGCTGGGGGACCACAGATAGAGATACGACGACGCCGGTTCTGATGCGGCGTGGGCAGAGAACGTCGACCAGCGATAGTCGTCGCCTGTTTCTGTCAAGCCGGCGCGAACCGGATTCAAATCGATGTACGCGGTGGCGAGGGCCAGGTGCGCTTCGGACTGAATCGCCTTCGAGTAGTAGCGCTCTTCAAAAAGCTTGCCGGAAGCACGCCAGCGCCGATTTCGGATCTGTGCGTACCGCTGCGCGAATCCCTTAATGAACTTCCCGAGGATCGATTCCCGCTCGGGTGTCACAAGGAGATGCACATGGTTGGTCATCAGGCAGAACCCGTTGAGTGCCACGCCGCCTCTGTCCAGCTGTTGCCCAATGAGAGCCAGCATTTGGTTGTAGTCGCACGGATAGCTGAATAACCTCCTGCGGTTGTTACCGCGAAGGACAACGTGGTGGGGGACACCCGGGAGGACGGAGCGTGCGGTTCTCGGCATGCCGGGTTATCGGTCCGACACACCGCGCGTTGAGGCGCCGTTGGGATCTTTACAGGAGGAACCGCCTGATATCAGGCGGTTAGAGGGGTAGATCCTGTCCCCTTTAGCGGGCGGCGCCTCGTTTTAGTTCGGTTAGGACTAGTTTGGCTATGGATTTCAGAGTTTCGAACACGCCTTCGCCAGTTGTGGCTACGGCGTCGAAGTCGGGGACGTTACCCGTGTTGAGCATTTGGCGGAGCTCTTCGGTCGGGGAGATGTTGGGCATGTCTCGTTTGTTGTACTGGATGACGTACGGGATGGTGTCGAGGTTGTAGCCCTGTTCCGCGAGGTTGGTACGGAGGTTGTCCATCGACTCGCTGTTGGCCTCGGCGCGAAGCATTTGCGAATCCGCTACGAAGACGACACCATCGACGCCCTTCAAGATCAACTTACGACTGGCGTCGTAGAACACCTGGCCGGGGACCGTGTAGAGGTGGAAGCGCGTCTTGAAGCCGCGGATCTCGCCGATCTCGAGCGGCAGGAAATCGAAGAACAGCGTTCGCTCGGTTTCGGTCGCGAGCGAGATCATCTTGCCTTTCGCATCCGGATTGGTGCGATTGTAGATGTATTGCAGGTTGGTCGTTTTGCCGCAGAGACCTGGACCGTAGTAGACGATCTTGCAGTTGATCTCGCGCGACAAGTAGTTGATGAAAGACATCCCCCTAAGCCTCTCCTAGTCAGTCGTTGAACAAGTTGTCGATGTCGTCATCGGTTATTTCCGCGAACGGTGAATTCTGAAAGGGATCCTGCGTCTTGGCCATCACCATTTCGAAAATTCGCGTCAGGTGCTCGGTGGCTCGCTTCACGCGCAACCGTACCAGCCCCAAGCTTGTCCGATTATCGAAGATGACCACAAGAATCACGCGACCACTGACCACTTGAATGTGAACGTTCTGCCGAACCCCCTCATGGTATTGGGTCGCGAACTCCTGCTCCCGCAGCAACTGCGCGATGCCCCCCGTCGCCGCGATGGTACCCGCTGTGAGCGAGGCGAGGGAAGTCGTATCGAGGTCGCCGATGTCTCCGGATGCGCTGATCAACTGGCCGTTCTTGTCGATGACGAAAACCACACGTGCGTTCGCATCCTGAACCAGCCTGTTGGTCACGGCCTGGACCTGGGCAAACTCCTCCTCGTACATCACCATCTGGGGGCTTGCCATGTTTTGAGCCGTGCTCCTTCGCCTTCTTCAGTGCTATGAGTTCCTAGCAGAGCGCTAGTCGCCGGTAAAGATTTACGGCCCCACCGCTTCCAGCATAACAAGCCGTCACTATAGGCAAAAACGATGCTTCGTTTCGTCCTCCGTTCGATCCGGAATCTGCTGTGTGTGCCGCTCCTACCAATCTGGGCGATCGCCCGTTGGCTATCGCGACCCAAGGGTCGATGGATCGTCGTACGGCTCAAACCACGCCTCGTAGAGGTCCGTCAGCCGCTTCCGTGGCTTCGCCGGGTTCTCGATGCCGGTTCGCTGCGGCGCACCTCGTCGCTGGCCGCCGTTCGCCGGCTTGCTGATTATGCGATCAGCGATTCCCGCATTGAAGGGCTCGCGTTCGTGTTGCCTCCCCTTCAGGCGGGCTGGTCGGTCTGCGTCGGCCTCCGCGAGCAAATTCTCAGACTGAGGGATGAAGGCAAACGCACCGCGGTGCTTCTCCCCCGCGGCGGCGGACACCGGGAGCTCTATGTCGCCTCGGCGGCCGAGCAAATCTATGTCGCGCCACAAGCGACGATCACGCTACTCGGCCTCTCCGCACAGTCGCACTACGTGAAGCCGCTTCTCGATCGCATTGGCGTCGAGGTCGAGCCGTTCGCGCGCAAGGAGTACAAGACCGCGGTCGAACGCATGAGCCGCGACTCGATGAGCGAGTATCAGCGTGAGCAAGTTCAGGCGCTCATCGATGGGCATACGACGGCTTTGCTCGAAGCGCTCTCCCAACGAATTGGCACGACGCCGGAGCAAACCCGCACGTTATTCGAAGTGGGGGTCTTCCGCGGGCAAGACGCGATTGATGCGCGCCTCGCCGATGCGCTCGCGTACGAAGACGAGCTGCCCAGTAGGCTCGGGCTAGAGCAGACGAAGAAGAAGAAGAAAAAGCAAATCATCGAGGCCGACCGCTACCTCGCCTTCAAGGAAGCGAAGCTCTTCCGCCCATTGCGCCGGCAACCGTACATCGCGGTCATTGCGATCAAAGGCGCCATCTCGGAGTCCGGTGCGCCTATGGGCAGGCGAGCTTCCATCGTGGCTGCGCTTCGTCACGCGCGCCGGGACCGCCGGGCGCTCGGCGTGCTCCTCTGGGTCGATTCTCCCGGCGGTTCCGCGGAAGCGTCCGATCTGATTCACCGTGAGGTCGTCCGCGTCAAAGAGAAGAAACCGGTCGTCGCCTACTTCGGTGAGGTCGCCGCCAGCGGCGGGTACTACGTGGCGGCCCATGCAGACGCCATCGTCGCTCAACCCCTCGGCCTCACAGGCTCCATCGGAGTCGTCTCCGCCCGATTGATGGCGTCTCAGCTCCTCGATCGGGTCGGAATACGCACCGAGGTTCTCCGGACGGGGCCCCACGCCGACATGTTTTCACCCCACCGCCCACTCACCGACGGCGAGCGGGTGCTCATGAATCGAGAGCTCGACGCATTCTACGACTCCTTCGTCGCGCTGGTTGCCGATGGGCGAGGGCGACCGGTCGAAGACATCGAGCCGCTCGCCCGAGGCCGGGTGTGGCTTGCGGCCGACGCTCACCGCCATGGTCTCATCGACGAGCTTGGCGGCATGGACACCGCGCTCGACCGCTTGCGGGACAGCATCGACGTGCCTCCACGGCTGCGTGAACGACTGCGCCCGATGGTGGTCGCCAGTTATCGCCTCGAGCCGCCTCCGCCGGCCGCCCAGCTTGGCCTCGAAGGCTCGGTATTCGAAGGCGTCCGGGACCTGGCGCTCTTGCTGTGCGAGGGCCCGGGGGTCCTCTACCACGTCATTTCCATCCCGCGGATACGCTGAGCCGCCGAAATTACGCTTTCGGCCGAGGGTCGTTTATCGTGGGAGCGGGGAGGCACTCGATGAAGGCAAAGCACATAGCGCTGGCCCTGTTGCTTGGGGTCATCCTCGGCTGCGGGGGTTCTCAGAAGCCGAAAGCCGGCTCGCTGCCGCAGGGAGCGACCTTCTACGGGGTCTGGCAGTCGCCCCAGTACGGCAACATGCACCTCTGTCAGAGCGGCAATCAGGTGATTGGCGACTACGTCAAGCACGAGCGTGCCGGACGAATTCAGGGCGACGTCGACGGCGACCTCCTGGTCTTCCAGTGGGAGGACCGCCGCGAGCTGGTATCGGGGAAGCCTCAGGTCCGCAGGGGCCGAGGGTATTTCCGCATCCAGATTGGCGAGGATGGCGACCAGTACGTCAAGGGCGAGTGGGGCATGGACGACGACCTGTCGGGCGGCGGGCCCTGGAACGCGGTGAAGCTTCGAAGGGGCCAGCCGGACCGGTGCACTGGCGCCGACGAGCCGATCTCGCTCGAAGACAAGCAACACCCCTGGGACGTGGAAGACGAGTCTCCCTAGAACCAGGACGACTCGACCGAGTCAATCCGGCTAGGCAGCCGACTCGGCGGGCGGGCAGAACACGACCGAGCAGCGCTTACGCCGCTCCGCGCTGAGGCGAGCACACAGATCGGCGAGGTTGTGGTCGTAGTCTACGACCAGGCCTGCGGTCGCTTCACCAGCGTCGTCGTATGCGCAGTCGTCGAGCGCGACCCAGCGCCCCTGCCATGTCTCTTCGCGGCAGATATCAGCCCATGCCATCGGATCCGGGGCCGCCCCAGGCTCCGAGTCAGCTCGGAAGTTGATGAAGGATTGTCGTCGCTGTTCATTCATGTTGCAGCCTCCGGAGCTTCCTCTGCATCAGCAGCAAATCTCTCGAAGCGGGGCGAGTTTCCATCGCGTTTTGTCTCTGCGCAAGCTGAATTAAGGGTTGTGTTCGAAGGGCATTAGCGTCAAGGATTAATGTAAAAAAAGTAGTGAAAACAGCGAGTTACACCCACGCTGACATGTAGGCATCACCGTTTCTGTGCATGCTCGTCGGAACTTTGCAGTCTGCGCGAGTTGGCTGACATGCGATCGGAGCGGGGGTGAGGTTCGCGGCCTGTGGTCCGCTGTCGTGACGGGCGGTTGGCTAGCTTGCGAGAGCTTGGAGCAGCCGGTCGAGATCGTCTCGGGTGTGGAGCTCGGTGGTGGCGATCAAGAGGTCCTGGCGCCAATCGTCCCGGAAGCGGCCAAGGTCGACCCCAGCGATGATGTCGTCGTCGAGCAAGCGGCCGACGACCTCGCTTGCGGTGGGGCCGCCGCTGCGGACGACCAGCTCGTTGAAGACGGGCGCGGCGTACGGAACCTCGAAGTGTTCGAGCTTTTCTATGCCCGCTCGCAGATAATGCGCTGCATTGAGGCAGCGTTGCCCGGCCTCCCGAAAGCCTCGGCGTCCGAGCATCGCGGTTCGCATCCCCATGGCGAGCGCGATCAATCCGTGGTTGGTGCAGATGTTGGAGGTCGCCTTCTCGCGGCGAATGTGCTGCTCACGAGTCGACAAGGTGAGGACGTATCCAGGTTGGCCTTCGGAATCGACGGTGCGTCCGACGAGCCGGCCCGGCATTTGCCGGACCAG
>Ga0164313_10004119_pt1 | contig 12993 bp, 13 predicted proteins | sample GuaBasSedimGuay4_FD_113735 | JGI IMG/M metagenome (GOLD analysis project Ga0164313, IMG submission 113735) | Subseafloor sediment microbial communities from Guaymas Basin, Gulf of California, Mexico - Guay4, Core 4569-4, 0-3 cm | ecosystem: Environmental > Aquatic > Marine > Hydrothermal vents... | reverse complement strand
GGCGATTGCGAGCACGGCAATGATGGTGAAATTCAGTTTGTGACCGGTTTTTACGGTAATCGACTGGCTGCGATCCACTTCGCTTTCTTTCTTCACGCCGTCCGGGGTCAGCTCAAAGGCCCAGGCCAGAAGCACAGCAATCGGAAAGCCGATGATCAGAACGAAAGCTACGCCGGAGTTGAACCATTCCGGCAGATGCAGGGCCGGCACCAGCGTGTCGGAGACCTGCAGCAGCAGCCAACTGACAATGAGATAGGCAGCGGCTACTTTGAAGACATTACGACGTTTAAGCTCATTAAATAGAGACAATGGCTGGCTTCTTTATGTCCGCAGTGGCATTAAGCCTACCTGTTTGGCCGCCTAATGGCCAAAATCTTCCAATTACTCAATCATCTGGACTCAGCTACCCGGCGTTTTCACCGGATCGGCCGGCCGCGGCGGCAAGATGCCGGGCTGAGCCGGCAAACGCTGCAGCGCCTCCTGGATGGCTCGATCAAGCTGCGGGTCCTCGCCCCGAAGCACCGCCTCGGGTGGATTATCCACCTCGATGTCGGGGCTCACGCCCTCACCTTCAATCGCCCATTCACCGACCGCTGAGGCGTGTCCGAACTGGGGTACATATACTGTGCCGCCATCGATCAGAGCACCCAGGCCGGTGATGCCGATGACGCCGCCCCAACTGCGTTTACCGATCAGGGGGCCCAGTTCCAGCGCCTTGAACGCGGCCGGGAAAATATCACCATCGGAGGCCGAATCCTCATTCAGTAATGCGACCAATGGGCCGGTGAAAACGGTGCTCGGGTAAGTACTCACATTATCCACGCCGCGGGCGTAGCCCATGAACACGTGGCCCCGGTCCAGCCGGTTGATCAACATTTGTGAAACGTTACCGCCACCGTTGCCACGCACGTCGATGATCATGCCCTGCTTGCGAATCTGGCCGTAGTACCACTTGATAAATTCATAGATGCCGGACGGCCCCATATCCGGAACATGCAGGTAGCCAATTTTTCCGCCGGTCTGTTGCGTGACGTAATCACGATTGTGCTGCACCCACTGCAAATAGATCAGGTCGTTCTCGCTGCTGATTGGTTTGACAATGACGGTGCGCCGGTTTTTGCCGCTCGCGTCATCGGCGACCGTCAGCTCGATGAGTTTGCCACCGGCCCCCTTGAGCAATGAATACGGGTTGATGTCCGCCGCCAGCGGCCGTCCGTTGATTGCAAACACATAGTTGCCTTCGCTGACCTTGATGCCCGGCTCCGTCAGTGGCGAGCGGTATTTGTCTTCCTCGTTTTGGCCCGGATAGATCAAATCGATGCGATATAAACCCGCATCACGGTCCAGTTCAAACGTCGCACCAAGCAAAGCATCCGCGGAGCGCTCCGGTGCGCCCATGTCGCCGCCCGCGATATAAGCGTGCCCAACGCTCAACTCGGCGATCATTTCACCAATCAGGTAGTTCAGGTCGGCGCGGTGGGCAACGTGCGCCACCAACGGCCGGTAGCGTTCCCGCAGCGCCTCCCAGTCGTAGCCATGCATATTACGGACATAAAAATGGTCGCGGAAGCGGCGCCAGACTTCGTCGAAGATCTGTTCGTATTCAACAGAACGAATGCGCTCTGCTGATAAATCATCCACAGCGACTTTTTTTGCTTCCTGCTCGCCCTCCTTGATTTCGAAACGATTCAGCTTGTCCGACTGGCTGACGACGACATAGTCACTATCCGCCGCGGCGGCATAACCATCCACATCGCTGGCGATTTCAAAGGTTTCCCGGTCTTCGAAGGAGTAGGCAATCAAGGTTGGTTTGGCATAGGAATCGCGCCCATAGAAAAAGGCGCCGCTGCGAACCATCAAGAGATGATCGGTGTGGGCGGACAGGCTCGAATAGTTGTCAAATTCCACTGGCGCCCGGGCTACGCGTTCGGCCAATCCGTTGAAATCAATACGAACCGTTACGGTTTCGTCAGCGTCTTTCTTGTCTTTCTCATCGTCTTTATCTTTTTCTGCCAGGCCCTCGGTGTTGCGTGGTGCGAAGGGGTTGGTGGCATCTGCCGTCAGCATCAGTGCATATACTCCGGTGTTACGATTGGCCACGTAGTTCCACTCGATCATGCCGAGCTGCGGCGTAAACATCCTGTCCGAGAGGAAATAGAGTTGTTCGCCGGAGGCGGAGAAAACCGGGTTGTACTGGCTGAACAGTTCACCGGTGATGCGGCGCGAGGTTCCCGATTCGCTGTCCCAGATATGCAGTGAGCGATATCCGTTCGTATCTTCTATCGAGTATGCGAGCCAGCGAGCATCCGGTGACCAGGAATAATCGTGCTGAGCGAAGCCGCCGTCATCACCGACCAGGCGTTTGTTTTTGCCGTTCTGATCAATCACCCAGATGCGCGCCTCAGCATCACCGTAGGCAAGCATCGAGCCATCCGGGGCCCAGACCGGGTGATACAACCGCAAATCAGATTTGCGGGTCAGTTGCACCGGGGCGGACTGGCCCAGGTGGTCGCGGATGACCAATTCTTCTTCACCGCTGGCATCGGAAATCCATGCAACCTTGTCGCCTTTGGGTGACCAGGCAATTTCGCGCTCATGCGCACCGGTGCTGGCTGTTAAATTACGCGCAACACCGTGTTCGACCGGCACTGAAAATACCTCGCCACGCGCCGCGACCAAAACCCGCTTGCCGTTCGGGCTGAGATCGAACCCTTCGATATGATCGGCCACTTTGACCAGTTCACCCAGGTTGATGCCGCTGTCGGCCGGTACGGTCACATCGATCGGCGTATCGGCGCCATTGCCGACATCCAGAATGCGCAGGGCGCCGTCCAGTTCATACACAATGCGATGGGATCCGTCATCACTGGCCCAGCGAACGTCCAGACCCTGGTGCCGGGTCAGTTGGTGGGTATCGCCGCTGTCGATGTCGTAGCGGTAGATATTCAGGTAGTCGTCACGGTCGGACACAAAATAGATGTTGTTCCCCATCCACATCGGGTCGCGATCGGTGCGAATATGATTGGTGATGTTTTGTGATCCTGATCCGTCGAGTTCGAACAGGTACAGATCCTGAGCCCAACCACCCTGGTAGCGCTTCCAGGTTCGGAAATCGCGAAACAGAGGCGAGAAAACAGCTCGTTTACCGTCAGGGGACAGAGCGCCAGCGCCCGAAATCACCATCGGCAGCGCTTCGGGCAGCCCGCCTTCGAGTTTGACCGTGTATAAGCGCGAATCGGTCAGCCCAAAGCCCTCCCGGACCGAGCGGAACAATACCGCAGCACCGTCGGGAGTCCAGCCGTATACCTGGTGGTCGTAGCCCCAGCGCGCCGGCAAAGGGCCCTCGGAGGGATACCAGGTCAGGCGCAGCGGTTCACCCCCGCTGGTGGGAATGACATAAACCTGTTCGCCGCCATCGTACTGCCCGGTAAATGCGATGTGCTTTCCATCGGGTGAAAACTTCGCGAACAACTCCTGGCCCGGGTGTGAGGTCAGCTGCCGCGCAGCGCCACCACGGATATCGGCAATCCAAAGGTCGCCGGCGTAACTGAATACCACCTGATCGCCGTGTAAGTCTGGAAACCGCAGGAGCCTGGTGTCCGCATCAGCCAAAGTTGAAACAAACAGCAACAAAACAAAGGAAAGTATGAATCGCATGAGTAATCCCCAAACTGGTGTACATTGAAAGGTATTGCGCCGCAGACAGTCTAGCGCGAAGCAGGAGCAGATTCATCCGCGATCCTGGTCATGTGGTCGCTGGTCGTTATTCCTGTCCTGGCAGGTGAATGCAGCGGGATCAAATTATCGTTCGCAAGTCCCTGTTAAAGTATCGCAATGGCGCGGATCATCATCTTCAACAAGCCGTTCAGAGTGCTGTCACAGTTTCGTGCAAGCGGTGACAAGGTCACACTGAGCCACTACTTCAATGATCCTTCCCTGCGGGTGGCTGGCCGCCTGGACTACGATTCTGAAGGTTTACTGGTGTTAACGGACAGCGGCCCGCTGGTACAAAAAATTGCCCATCCACGATACAAACTGGAAAAAACCTACCTCGCCCAGGTTGAGGGCGAGCCAACCGGAACAGCACTGGAGCAATTGCGGTCCGGTGTCGAGCTAAAAGACTGCAAAACGCGCCCGGCGAATATCAGGCTGGTGGATGAGCCTGCTGACCTGTGGCCACGCAACCCACCGATCCGTTTCCGCGCTGCCATCCCTGCACAATGGATGGAACTGGTCATCACGGAGGGCCGCAACCGCCAGGTCCGCCGCATGACCGCAGCCGTGGGCTACCCGACGCTGAGGCTGATCCGGCTCCAGGTGGGGGAGTGGGATCTGCAAGGGTTAAGGCCGGGTGAATCGAAGGATGTATGACTCCTGAATACCTGGCATGTAAGAGCGGAATCATCCGCGAAAAAACATCAATCCCCCATCTCATACTGCCCATTAAGCGCATAAACATGCTCGCGCCAGATCCTGTCAAACTGCCCGGCATCAGCCACGGGAGCCTGAATCAAACCCAGGATCAACTCGCGTTGCGCCTCGGAGTTGCCCGGCTTGCCGTGCAGACCGGTCGCATAGGCTGAGAAATCCCGCACAAAGACATCGAACAGCTGGTTCAGCAGATCTGGGTCGGTGCCTTCCATCAGGGCTTTTTCCAGGATCAGGTGGCCGTAGACGATCAGTGTGAACAGCTCACCCATGCTCAACATGTAGTCGATGTCGCGGACCTGTTGCTCGTCCGGACCCGCGGTAATCAGTAGTTTCTTGAAACCATCGATCTGTGTCTTGAATACCTCGATGTTGGGCAGGTCAAACTGGCGGTAGGTGCGGTCGTAATCGTGGAAGTGAATATCCCCCAGACCCCTGGTGGGCCCCTGGTGGAACAGGAAGGTATCGTCGGCGAGATCGGTGCGGTGGGGGATTTCCGGGTAATCCACCGGGGCGAACAGGTAGTTCTTCATGAATTTCACGATCAGCGCCATGTTGACGTGGGCGGTGCCCTCCAGCTTCGGTAGCGCGGCGATTTCCTCGGCTGCAATCTCAAAGAAGGGCTCGGCCTCGAAGCCCTTCGCGGCAATCACATCCCACAATTCGGCGATGACCTTCTCACCCTCCATCGTCACCTTCATTTTTACGATCGGGTCGAACAGCAGGTAGCGGCGGTCCTCTCTGGAGGCGCAGCGCAGGTAATCAACCGCGCGGTAGGAAAACAGTTTCATAGCGACCAGCCGGCAATACGCATCGGTAAACAGGCGTTTGACCTGAGGGAAGTCGGTGACCTGCTTGCCGTAAAGGATTCGGCTGGCGGCGTGGTCGATCGACTCGTACAACGCATGGGTACATATGCCAATTGAGCCGAAGCCGAGATTGAACTTGCAGTAATTGATGGTGTTGAGCATGTCGTCCCAGGCTTTGCGGCCCACGCTCAGGATGTCGTCGTCACTGATCGGGTAATCGTGCAGGCGGAACTCGGCAACGTAGTTCTGCGTGTTGGTGGTTTTTTTCACGCATTCGTATTTTTCATGCTTTGAGTCGACGACAAAAAACACATAGTCGCCAGTTTCACTGTTCTTGCCAAAAGTAGAAACCAGCGCCGCCTCGTTGCCATTGCCGATGTAGTATTTGCTGCCGCGCGCGACATAGCCGCCGTCGGCCTGCGGAATAAGCTGCATACTGGAAGAGTAGATGTCCGCGCCGTGTTCTTGCTCCGATAGCCCAAAGGCAAAGACCGCACCGTCTTTGAGCAGTTGCGCCGCGCGTTGTTTGACCTGCTCGTTGTCGCCGTTGAAGACCGGCCCCAGTCCGAGCATGGAAACCTGGAAGGTGTACCAGTAGGTGATGCCGTAAAAGCCGGCAATCTCGGCAAATTCCACGTTGCGCAGGGTGTTCCAGGCGGCGCCTTCGCCATAGCCCTGCGGGGTCATCAGTGTGGCCAGCACCTGGTGGGACTTCATGAAGTCGACAAATTCATAGTTCCAGGTTTTCTCGTGCCAGTCCTTCTTGAGGCTTTTCAAACCTTTAGCTTCGAACCAGCCAACCACGGCCTGCAACATCTCATTTGTGTGCTGGTCGGGGTGCTGACCACGGTAGGTTTTGGGGTTGAACAGGAACATGCGCTTCTCCCTGGAGTGGAGGTGAATTCCAATCCAAGATTTTACCGCATATCACAGCACATTGGATTGTAATTCGCCCCTACCGTAGGAGCGGGCCACGCCCGCGAAAAGCCAGTTATTGGAATCCTTCGGGAGTTTCTTTTAGCCATTTGAAACTACCCGCTAGTCGATACAGTACCAACTAAATTTCTCAGAATCCCATTAATCCTGCCACGCACTTTCCTGGTGGCACTGCCAGACCACTGCTCCAGTGCATGAATGTATTTGCTGTCGCCGGAATCAGCGATTACATCAAGAATGCGGTGAATAACCTTGGGATTCATATCGTTCAGCCATTCGAAGGTTTTGTCCGGGTCTCCTTCTTCAAGCTGCCGGTCCAGCCTGGCCAGCTTTTCAGAGGCGAAGGTTTCCTTTTCGATTTCCCAACCCTTGTTGGTGTAGACCAGCAGCGGCAAGCGGTAATCGTATTCAATACGTAAGTAGCCGTTGATGATCAGCCAGTCGATCCGTGCCATTACCTGATCAAGACTGAGTTCGTGCAGGGCGCCGTAGGCAGGTGACTGGTGTAACTCCAGTTCCAGCAGCCGTTTCTCTTTTGAGCCTTTGAGGATCTTGGCCAGCAACCTGCGCCCGCCGGTCCCGATCAAATCATCCGCACCTCGAAGGATCAGGGCAATTTCCGGTTCTGACAGCGGCTCGATGCCTCTGCTGTCCAGCGATACCGGAACCCGGTGTACTTTTCTGCTCATTGACGATGCTCCCAGACCTACACGGCAATCCGCTCCACTTCATCCCAGCCCGGAAACACCAGCACGGCCGGATGGCATTTCAGTGCGCGGGCAAGTTGCTTGGCCCGTTCGACACCCAGGTTTATCCGGTTATTCTCGATCGCAGAAATAGTAGATTGAGGTATGCCACAGACCAGCGCCAACTCATTTTGGCTCATTTCCTGCAATTCACGAATAATCCGAACGGACTCGCCAACTGTTACATCGATTCGCTTTTTTGCACGCCGGTAATCTGTCATATTCATTTCCTGCGGTAATCATGGGCTGTGAGATCAATTACCTGAACTAAAAGTTGTTGTTTGCGGACCTGATAAATTACCCGGTATTTCAAGCCAAGCCGGGAAGAACGGCAGCCTTGCCATTGGCCAAGCAGGGCCTCATCTCGAAAGCCCTTGATGTTACGCAGTCCATGAGGGCCTGAAATCATCACGATGTCTTTCCATTTCTCATATCGTTTCCGAATTTCCAACGGTATGGACTGGTATTGGCGATCGATGCGGCGGTGCTCGTAAATGTTCCACATGTTAATTATAGTATATACTATATATGGTATGTATTGCGGAGTATTGAACGCTTTCAGCTTAACTGGTCAGCAAAACAAATATATGTAGGAAAACAACCCGGTGTCGCTGCTGATTACTCAGCTAGAGTAATTCCCGGCTTGGTGTATATTGAAACGTAGCTAATAGGAGTCACTCATGTCAGATCACCATACTTACAAAAAAGTCGAAATTGTCGGTTCATCCAAAAACAACATGGAAGAAGCCATTCGAAATGCGATTGCTGAATGCAATAAATCGATAAAAAACCTGGACTGGTTTGAAGTGGTAGAAACCCGTGGAAGTATTCAAAATGGAGAAGTAAGGCATTTTCAGGTAACCCTGAAGGTAGGATTTAGAATCAAAGAATCTTAAGGCTGGCTTGCCGTTTACAAGGGCCGGCTGGTGCCCGAGGTGAAGGCTACGAACTTCCAGGTTGAATTCGGGTTGTACAGTTGAAAAGAATAAATTGTAAGAGCGGGCCATGCCCGCGATGATTCCCTGACACGCTTACTGTTGGTCAAATACAATCGAATAACTGGTACTGCGCCCACCGCCCGGGTTTTTCTTTAGTGCGCCACGCTCAATCAGGTCTTTGATATCCCGGCCAGCAGTGTCCTGTGAGCACTTTGCAATTTTTGCCCATTTTGAGCTTGTTAACTTGCCTTCCCAATTGTCCATCACACGTCTCAGGACTTTTATCTCTCGTTCGTTGAGGGGTTCGCGTGCGAAATGCTCCCAAAACCTGGCTTTGCGCAGCGCATCTCCAAGCCGCCCGTGTGCGTCCTCAAACGCGTGATTTAAGCAATCCAAAAACCACTTTTGCCAGGCTGTGATGTCCAGCGTCGCTTTTTGAGTCATTTCAAGCGTGTCGTAGTAATTTCCAAGCTCTCTGCGAATTTGTGCGGACATGCTGTATGAACGTTGCGAGCTGTTTTCACCTCGTGCCAGAGCCATGTCAGCGATCGCACGCGCGATACGTCCATTGCCATCCTCGAACGGATGGATGGTCACGTACCAAAGATGCGCAAGCCCGGCAAAGAGTAGCGGGTCCAGGTCACTCGGTTCATTGAACCATTCCAGGAATCTCTTCATTTCCGCTGGAACCTGAATAGCCGGTGGCGCTTCATAGTGAATTCGCTCCCGGCGGCCCGAACCGGACACAACTTGCATTGGGTCACTGCTTTCAGGGCGCCAATAGCCAACCATGATGATCCGCATACCACTGCGACCGGTCGGGAATAGCGCATGATGCCAGCCAAAAAGGCGGTCTTCAGTTAATGGCGCGTCAAAGTTTTGAGTTGCCTCCAGCATCATCTCGACCACGCCCTCAACATTGCGGTCAGTTGCTGTGAGTCTACCGCTATCCATTCCAAGTCGACGAGCAATTGATGATCGAACCTGTTCGCTGTTGAGTTTTTCTCCCTCAATTTCACTCGACTTTACGATGTCTTCAGTTAGTGTTTGGAGAATGGTTTCATCCCGGGTCTCGAAACCCATTGTTTCCATCTTGCCCCTAAGCCTTGCTTGCTCTCTATGTGCTTGAATAAGCATAGAAATAAGGTCATGGTCTTTCCAGGCAAAGTCAGGCCAGTCTTTGTGTTGCCAGATGTACATTAATTAATCTCCGCAGATTATGCGGAGAATATAGGCCCTATTCCCCGCAAAATCAATGGCGCAGACTGGCCCGATTGTAGGTGCCGGGTACAAGCAGGGTTTCCTGACTTGTGGGAACGGACATAGTCCGCGATTATGGCGCAATGAAAAACCTCCTGAAAAACATCCCGGAAGAACTCTTCGAAACCCTGGTCAAAAACGACCACGTCCACATAGAACGCATCATCTCCAAAGGCCACGCCTCGCCCAAAGAAGGCTGGTACGACCAGGACAAAAACGAGTTTGTATTGTTGCTAAAAGGCGCCGCACGGCTGGAGTTCGAGGACGGCCGGGTAGTGAACATGGGCGTGGGGGATTGGTTGGAGATCTTGGCTCATCAGAGGCACCGCGTTGCGTGGACGGACGAGAAAGTGGAGACGGTTTGGGTTGGGGTTCATTACGAATAATGCCACTTTGTTGACCTGATTTGTCACAATTTCAGACTTTATTGCCCGCCTCAGAAAATCGCATTGCCTGTAACTATCTGTAATATAAGAATATATTATTCGTAACTTCTAATTGGTTCGAATAATGCATGTAAATAGGTGCAATGGAAAATTATTTTCTTGCTAACGTAAGGGAGTAAGACATGCGCAAGATCGTTACAAGGGGTTTATATACACATATGGATGGCATGTGTCCCGGCACAAAATTTGCTGGCAACGTCGAGATGAACGAGCCTCTGAAGCAAGACAAGAACATAAGTTTGGAAGGGCTTTGCGTTGACGGACGCGGCAATGAAGAAGGCATTGCACAAAATTCGCGAACGGCCTCCACTTTTTACGAAGAACTTGGTTATCGTTTGAAATTCACGGCATGGCAGAGAATCATTTCCCATAGGAACCTCAGGAATCGTCAGTCAACGGTACGATCGTGATCACCGCAGGCCAAAACCTTGACGCTGCCGTCGGAGCAGTTGATTGCATAACCACAGAGTCCCAGCAGCTCGGCCTGCCGCCGTGTGGATTCCCTGAACCAGACGCCCTGGACACGCCCTTCTACCTGGAATTTCCAGCATTCACTCATCTTGTTGTCGCCTCAAACCCTGGATGATTTGAACTCCGTTGAATTTACTGGGTGAAGAAATCCAGAACATTGCCCAGTCCGGAGGACTTGGTGCGGTAGATTTCGGTATAGGTGCAGCGTTCGCAGGTTACCGTGGTGAAGCGTTTGTTCTGTACATCGAAAATCTTGGCGAACATTCCGCCGGTGGCGCGGAACTGGTCGGTTTCAAAGGTTGTGTTGCCGCATTTTGCGCACTGCCAGTTTTTGTGTTGCATCGATTAGACCTCCCAAGGTGGTGTAAATGCCAGATATCAGTTTAAATGGATGCACCCCGCTGCACATGCAATCATTCCCTTCTATACTTTTTTCAACCACAACAAGGAGACCGCATTCATGCGCTATTTCATATTCAGCATTCTGTTCATTGCCGTGTCACTCTCAACACCGCTGTCAGCACAGCAGGAAGAGCCGGCGCAAAAAGCCATTCTGATTACCGGAGCGAGCACCGGAATTGGCCGGAGTATGGCTGAGCTGATGGCCTCGGAAGGCCACTTTGTCTATGCGGGGGCCCGTAAAGACAAGGATATGGCTGAATTGAATGCCATTGAGAACATCCAGGCCATCCGCCTGGATGTCACCGACCAGGCACAGATCGATGCCGCGGTGAAAACCATCGAAGCCGAGGGCCGGGGCCTTTATGGCCTGATCAACAACGCCGGCGTGGGCGTCATATATCCACTCATAGAAGTACCGGAAAGCGAGTTTGATTTCCAGATGGACGTCAATCTTTACGGCCCGTACCGGGTGACCAGGGCGTTTGCCCCACTGATCATTGAATCGAAGGGCCGCATCAGCACCACGGGTTCCATCTCCGGTATCCTCTCCGGCCCATTATTCGGCGTGTACAGCATGAGCAAACACGGCATGGAAGCGTTTACCGACTCACTGGCTGCCGAAATGGAGCGATTTGGCGTGAAGGTCAGCATCATTGAACCAGGGAACTACGAATCCAAAATCGGTGACACCCTGGTCAAACGGATGAAGGGTAGGGGTTTCAATACCGAGAATTCACTCTATAAAGAAGATTTCGACCGCATGATGGCCTACATGGACGGAGACAGGGAGCCTGAAGCAGACCCGATAGCAGTGTCAAAAGCGGCCATGCACGCCATGTTCGATGAGAATCCCAAGCGTCGTTACATGGTCGTTCCCAACCAGCGCCAGGCGGACGTCACCATCCGCAAGGCCATTGAGGAAGTGGTGCAGCTTAACCAGGGCCAGGAATACAGCTACAGCCGGGATGAGTTGGTCAAAATGCTGGAAGAGTCGATGGCGAAACACCCTTGAGCCCGGCATTCCTTTCTGTAAAGCATCAAAATGACGAGCGGCCGCCGGCCGCTTCACGGGGTGACGATGTTGAAGCGCCCCTCTGGCTTGTCGAACAGAGAGAAGAATTTCGCCAGGTCGAGCTTACTGCCCTCCAGTTCCAGCTCATCCGATAAAAGCATATCCTTCAGGCCGGCCTTCCCGGTCAGCATTTGAATGAACATTCCATGGGTCAGGTTCAGGGTGGCGTTTGCTTTTGTATCCGGGTTTGACGGCCAGTGGTGCAGTACCGCATTGCTGATGTCTAGCAGGTAGCTTTCGCCCAGGTCGGTGAATACGAAGTTGACGCGCAACTCGACCCCCTCGGCATCCGGTCCGTTCAGGCGGGCCGCCATCGAATCGAAGAAGCGCCGCACCGGTGTCTGGCGCAACACATCCTCCATCGTTGCGATATCCAGGCCCTCGTCTGGCGGCCCGTTGCGCAGTTCATAAGCTGCCGTCAGGTAAACATCACGCCATGGTCCCGATTCAGCCTGGTAGCCGAGCTGGTCATAGGTTGCTGCCAGCAGTAATTTTGCACCCGTGTTGCCGGGCTTGGCAAAAACCAGGTGGTTCAGTAACTCGGCAGCCCAGCGGTAGTCGGCCCTATCGTATGCAGCCTGGGCATTCTGCAGCATGGCATCGGCGCCGCCAGCCAGGTCGACATAGCGACCGGCGGCTTCCGTCGGCGTATGTGGATTGAGATGGGCCGGGTTGCCGTCGTACCAACCGAGGTAGCCCTGGTAAACCGCACGCGCGTTATGCCGGGTGGTGCCGTAGTAACCGCGGTTGTGGAAAGCTGTTTGCAGCGAGGCTGGCAATTCAAGTTCTTCGGCAATTTCACCAGGCGTCAAACCCTGGTTGAACAAGCGCACGGTCTGGTCGTGGAGGTATTTATAAGTGTCGCGCTGCACTTGCAGGAATTCGATAATCCGCTCATTGCCCCAGATCGGCCAGTGGTGGCTGGCCAGGTAGACTTCAGCTTCACCAAAAAGCTCGATGGACTCGTCGATGTAATTGCTCCAGCGCAAGGCATCCCGCACCTTGGCTCCGCGCAGGGTGTAGAGGTTGTGCATATTGTGAGAAGTGACTTCCGCGCCGTTAAACGCCTTCGCGTGTGGCAGGTAGAAGGTCAGCTCAGCCGGGGCTTCTGACCCGGGCGCGTTCTGGAACACGAACTCGATACCGTCAATTTCCAGTGCTTGCGGCGTGTGGTCGATGATCTCGGTCGGTTTGAGCAGGCCAAACGTTCCAAAAGCCGGTGATATACCCAGGCCGGAATCCACGTGCCCGCGCTCCGAGCGCGCCAGGTTTTTGCCGTACATCAACATGGCGCGCCGGCTCATGGCCGTACCCGCGATGATGTTCTCGCTGGTCGCCTCTTCCATAAAGCCCTGTGGGGCAATGATCCGGATGTTTTCCGCCTGCACCTGTCCGCTGGCCAGAACGCCCAGCACACCGCCGAAGTGATCGATGTGGCTGTGGGTGAAGATCATCGCAACAATCGGCCGTTGGTCCAGATGTTTG
>Ga0164313_10004118_pt1 | contig 12993 bp, 9 predicted proteins | sample GuaBasSedimGuay4_FD_113735 | JGI IMG/M metagenome (GOLD analysis project Ga0164313, IMG submission 113735) | Subseafloor sediment microbial communities from Guaymas Basin, Gulf of California, Mexico - Guay4, Core 4569-4, 0-3 cm | ecosystem: Environmental > Aquatic > Marine > Hydrothermal vents >... | reverse complement strand
CGCGCAGGTATTTGCTAATCGCGTGTGAAATCGCGGTAAATCCGAAGCAGGCGGTGACGCCGACAAAGGATCCTATTCCGCTCGCACAATCGAGCGTGGTTCTCTCATCCTGGACTGGTTTGGCATAACTAACGCTGCCATTCTCAGCCGGGTAAAGCGCCTGCTGGGTGGAAAATACGCAATCGATCGCAAAACGGCGTTTTGGGTTGCGACTATATCCAATTTGCTGGCGTAAATTGGCACGCATTTTAGCTAACAATGGGTCGTTAAAGGTCTGGGTCAGGTCCGCCACTTCAATTTTGCTCGGATCGGTTAATCCGCCAGCACCGCCAGTGGAAACAATTCGTATCTTGTTGCGTCTGCAATGGTGCACTAGCGATACCTTGTGCTGAACATGATCGATCGCATCGATGACGTAGTCATACTGGGCAAAATCAAACTTGCCAATACTGGCACGCGTTACCAGGTCGTCGATTGCGATACAGTTACACTCTGGATTAATCTGCATAATGCGACTTCGGAGCACTTCGACCTTACTTTCACCAATGGTATTGTCGAGGGTGTGAACTTGACGATTGGTATTGCTGATACTGATATCGTCGTGGTCGATCAGGCTGATATTACCAATGCCGGAACGTGCAGCGGCTTCTGCGGCCCAGGAGCCAACACCACCAATGCCGACAATACAGAAATGAGCCCGATGTAGTCGTTCGAGGGCGGTGAAACCGTAAACCCGGGTAAGACCTTCGAACCGGTTGAGGTAATTCTGACTCAGCATGGGATATGTTAAAAAATTAGTAGGACAAGTGTATTGGTCTGAACGCGAACTGTCATTACAATAGCCGAAGAATAGTATTTGATTTCATATCATTAATTTAAAGGAAACCTGAATGAATAACGCCTGCCTGTTTACCATTTCCGCGCCGTCTGGTGCTGGTAAAACCAGCCTCGTAAGGGCTTTGACAGAGCGAAAACAAAGCTCGATTGGAGTGAGCATCTCGCATACAACCCGGGAGATAAGATCAGGTGAAGCCGATGGTGTCGATTATCACTTTGTTTCGGAAGACGAATTCCAGCAAATGATGACTGATGACCGGTTTCTTGAGCACGCACATGTATTTGATAAGAGTTATGGTACCGCGCGCGCATCGGTGGAAGCATTTCTCGACAGTGGTAAGCATGTGATCCTGGAAATCGACTGGCAAGGAGCGCGACAGGTAAAGCAAAAGATGCCGGATACCGTATGCATTTACATTCTGCCGCCATCCCGCGAAGCATTAGAACAGCGCTTGATCGACCGCGCCACTGACGACCGAAAAACTATCGAGAGTCGGATGATGCAGGCGGATCGTGAAATGTCACACTACGGTGACGCTGAATTTATCGTGGTCAACGTGGATTTTGAGCGGGCTTTACAAGATCTTGAAAGCATTATTCATGCGCAATGCCTGACTTTAAGTCGCCAAAAAGCGAAATATAAAGACTTATTTGACTCAATTCCCGAGGAAATAGACTAAATTCAGCTATCAGGCTGAAAATATCTGCGACAAAACACCTGCCGATTAAAATTGATATTTTCAAATCATTGATTTTAATAGAAAATTAATTATTTTCGAGTGTTTTAATAATTTACCAGGATTTTTTAACAGAATCCTTCCGATTTAGCCGAGATTTGGCTAGAATAACGCCCCTTTTTTGTATAGTGCACCCTGGAGCTAAAACATGGCCCGTATTACTGTTGAAGATTGTCTCGAACACGTCGATAACCGCTTTGACCTGGTATTGCTGGCCGCGCGTCGTGCGAGACAAATTGCACAGGGCGCCGACCCCCTGGTACCCGCCGAAAACGATAAGCCAACTGTAATCGCGTTACGAGAAATTGCGGAAAACCTGGTATCTATCAATACCATGGATGAGATGGAACAGCAGCGTGAACTTGAACGTATTACCAACGACGATCAACTGGTTCGTGAGATCGCCCAGGCCAGCCTAAACAACGAAATCACCGAATAATCGGTTTTTTCTAAGCAAACCCCCTCCTTTGTCCCCCGACTTTCGCATTAGCGAAAGCTGCGCCTTTGCGCAAACCTAAACTATATTAGTCAGATATGATATAACCATCGGTTAATATTTAATCGAAGGGCCTCAGGTATTCATGTGATGGTGTCACGGGCGGAAAACGCTAACCTTTTCGAAGTCGTCGCCGACGGGCAGGCGGCCAGCGACGATAGTACTCGAATTGGTGAACTTTGCGCAGAACTGGGAACTTACCTGGAACCCCACCAGGTCGAGGAAATTTATCGCGCCTATCAACTTGGCGCGCGCGCGCACGAAGGCCAGAGCCGCGTTTCCGGCGAACCCTATATCAGCCATCCGGTCGAGGTCGCCTTAATCCTCAGTGAAATGCGCATGGATGCCAACACCATCATCGCCGCCATTTTACACGATGTGATCGAAGATACGCCCACCCTCAAAGAACACCTGATCGATGAATTTGGTGAAGAGGTTGCCGATCTGGTCGATGGTGTCAGCAAGTTGACGAAAATCGATTTCCGTAGCAGGGCCGAGGCGCAGGCGGAAAATTTCCGCAAAATGATGCTGGCGATGGCGAAGGATATTCGTGTCATTATTATCAAGCTTGCCGACCGCCTGCATAATATGCGTACTCTCGACGCCATGCCGCCCGACAAACGTAGACGAATTGCGCGTGAAACCATGGATATCTACGCACCGATTGCGAACCGTCTCGGCATTTTCAAGATGCGTCACGAGCTGCTCGACCTGTCGATAAAAAGTGCCTATCCAATGCGTTACCGTGCGCTTGAAAGCGCCTGTAAGGAGGTGGTCGGTTACCGTAAGGAAATATTCAATACGATTGAGGCCGCAATTCAAAATCGACTGAAGGAGGCGAATATCAATGCGACGGTAAAATACCGGCAAAAGAATATTCACAGTATTTACCGCAAGATGAAGGAGAAAAAAGTCAGTTTCAAGTCACTCACTGACGTTTTTGGCGTACGCATCACGACCGAATCGGTCGATGACTGTTACCGCGTGCTGGGCCTGATGCACAACCTCTACAAACCCCTGCCGGGCAAGTTCAAGGATTACCTGGCGATTCCGAAAACCAATGGTTATCAATCTTTACATAGCAGCCTGTTTGGCCCGCATGGGGTTGCCATCGAAGTACAGATACGAACCGAGGAGATGGATCGTTTTGCCGAATCGGGTATTGCTGCCCACTGGTTTTACAAGGATGGTGAAAACAGTTCGATCACGGCGCAGACGCGTGCCCTCGAATGGTTAAAGAGCCTGCTTGAAATGCAGCAAAAATCAGGCAGTTCGCAGGAATTCCTCGAGAGTGTAAAAGTAGATCTGTTTCCGGACGAGATTTATGTTTTCACGCCCAAGGGAGATATCAAGAAACTGCCGCGCGGTTCTACCGTGGTAGATTTTGCCTACGCGGTACACACTGATGTAGGCAATACCTGCGTCGCGGCGCGAATCGATAACCGCATGTCTCCACTCAGCAACCCGCTATATAATGGCCAGACCATCGAAATTATCAGCTCCGATGCGAGCCGACCGCATCCCAGTTGGCTCGATTTTGTGATTACCGCGAAGGCGCGCACCAATATCCGCCATTTCCTCAAATCATTGCAAAAAGCAGAAGCGATCACCCTCGGGCAACGATTATTACAACAGTCGGTGAGCAACCTCGTTGGCAGGGACGAGGCCATAACCTCGGTAAAGTTTTCGAAAGTGCTGGAACAGTACCGTATGAGCGACCCACAGGAACTGCTCGCCGAAATCGGTCTTGGAAATCGAAATTCCAGCCTGGTGGCGAAGGCCATGTACGATATTTCCGATGACGTTACCGAATTCGATTATACCGGTAAGCCGCTGGCAATTAAGGGTACCGAGGGAATGGTGGTTTCCTTTGCCAAGTGTTGTCGACCGGTACCCGGCGATGCGATTGTTGGTTTCATGTCATCGGGCAAGGGTATCGTCGTACATCAGCAAAACTGTCCCAATATTACCGAAACCAGCAGCGAAAACCGGCAGTTGGCGGTGCAGTGGTCAGAACATGTCGAAGGCGAGTATCTCGCTTTCTTGCGGGTTCAGGTCGCCAATCAACGCGGGGTACTGGCCAACCTGGCGACCACTATCGCCAATACCTCATCCAATATCGAACACGTGCATTTAACTGAAAAAGACGGTCGTATATCGACCATCGAATTCGTGGTTACGGTGAAAGATAGAATTCACCTTGCAAGAATCATGAAAAAATTGCGCAGCCTGCAGGTTGTCAATCGCATCTGGCGCAAGTAATAAGGTGGAATGAATTTCCGTATTCTCTCAAAATCAATGGCGTTAAGCGCCGGTTTTGCCGCATAATCAGCTTTTTTGTATTCGAATTCATTCAATTCAAGAGAGGCTTGTGATGGCAAGAACAATTATTCAAACTGATAAAGCGCCGCAGGCGATAGGTACCTATTCGCAGGCCGTCAAGGTCGATAACACGGTATACATTTCCGGCCAGATCCCACTTGATCCGGCGTCCATGGAAGTTGTTGCCGGCGGCACGGAAGCACAGATCACCCGTGTTTTCGATAACCTCAGCGCGGTAGCGGATGCATCTGGCGGCAGTTTGAAAGATGTCGTAAAGCTGACCATATTTCTTACCGACCTGAGCTGTTTTCCCACCGTGAATGAGATCATGGCACGTTATTTCAGCGAACCTTATCCGGCCCGGGCGGCAATTGAGGTATCGGCCTTGCCGAAAGCTGTCGAGGTCGAAATGGATGCCGTACTAGTTCTGGAATAACCAGCCTGAGCCAGACGTTATGGAAGACTGGTCCGCGCAGGGGGTACGATACCTGAAAGGGGTCGGACCCAGGGTTGCGGAAAAGCTGCAAAAGCTCGGCATACAAACCCAGCGAGATCTACTGTTTCATTTACCCTTGCGTTACGAAGACCGTACTGTAGTAACGGCGATCGGAGCGCTGCAAGCGGGTAAAAGAAGCCTGGTTCAGGCCGAGGTACTACAGGCGGCGACGAGTTTTCGACGCCAGGGGCGATCACGCCGGGTGCTGGTGGCAAAACTCGGCGATCACTCCGCGGTGCTGACGATACGGCTGTTTTACTTTAGTGCCCGTCAGCAGCAAATGCTGGAAAAAGGCAACTGGTTGCGCTGCTACGGTGAGGTACGTATGGCGCAGGGAGAACTGGAAATGGTTCACCCCGAACTCGAAGTCATCGATATAGATAACCCGCCCGCACTAACCCAAAATCTGACCCCGGTGTATCCAACCACCGAAGGACTGCATCAGCTCTCGATTGGTAAAATAGTCCGCCAGGCCGTCGACAATTTAAAAGTAAACGAAATTGCTGAAACCCTGCCACGCGCCTGGCTCGATCAACATGGGTTCCCCGATTTTAAATCTGCGATGTTGCATCTGCATAGCCCGCAGCAACAGCGCGATACCGATTTGATTGCGCAACGTCAACACCCGGCCCAGTATCGTTTTATCGTGGAAGAACTTACCGCGCATCGACTCGCTTTGCTCGAACGCCGGGCAAAAATCAGGGTGCTCGATAATCCGAAGATTAATACCGGCGGCGAGCTATGCGGAAAACTGGTTGATAGCCTGCCTTTCCAATTGACTGGTGCCCAACAGCGCGTGGTAAAGGAGCTACTGCAGGATTTTAATCGCGGCAAGCCGATGATCCGACTGTTACAGGGTGATGTTGGCTGCGGCAAAACCATAGTCGCCGCGCTGGCCTGCTTGCCCGTGATCGAATCGGGTTTTCAATGTGCGTTGATGGCGCCGACTGAGATACTTGCCGAACAGCATTTTCAAAACTTCATCGAGTGGCTATCACCGCTTGGGTTACAGGTAGTCAGTTTGATGGGTGCCGACAAGGGTAAAAAAAGAGAAGGCAAGCTGAGCCTGATCGCCTCGGGCGAGGCTAACATCGTGATTGGCACCCATGCCTTGTTCCAGGCCAGTGTCGTATTTAAGGCGCTGGGTTTTATCATTATTGATGAACAGCATCGCTTTGGCGTCGATCAACGCCTGGCCCTGCAGAAAAAAACCACTAGCCACGAAATGCCGCATCAGTTGATCATGACCGCGACACCAATCCCGCGAACCATGGCCATGTCGATTTATGCGGACCTCGACTACTCACAAATTGACGAGATGCCACCCGGGCGTAAGCTGGTAACCACCTCGGTGGTTTCGGAACACAAGCGCGCCAATTTAATCGAACGGGTGGCAGCAGCCTGCGCCGACGGTGGCCAGGTTTACTGGGTTTGTACACTCATCGAAGAATCGGAGGCCTTACAGGCCGAGGCTGCGGAACAGACGTATGAATCTCTGCAGCAACAGCTACCACAATTATCGATCGGCCTGGTACATGGCCGCATGAAAACAGCTGAAAAAGAAAAGCTGGTCCAGAGTTTTAAACAAGGCGCTATCGATATTCTGGTGGCGACAACCGTGATCGAGGTAGGCGTTGATGTACCGAACGCGAGTATCATGATCATTGAAAATCCAGAACGACTGGGGTTGTCGCAGATTCACCAGTTGCGAGGCCGGGTTGGTCGCGGTGCGAAGCAGAGCTTTTGTATTCTATTGGTGAAAGATAAATTATCCAACCAGGCTGCCCAGCGTCTGGATATAATTCGTAACCACCAGGACGGCTTTATCATTGCGGAAAAGGATCTGGAAATGCGCGGCGCCGGTGAAGTACTGGGAACGCGGCAGACCGGCGAGGCAAGCTTCAAAATAGCCGATCTACTACACGATGCACGCTGGTTTCCAGAGGTTGGTAAGCTTGCCCAGCTAATGCAGCAGGCCGAGTTTACCGATATGCGAGACGCCTTAATGCAAAACTGGATCGGAGATAAAAAGAGTTACACCGAGGTGGGATGAAGCGGTCCGACGGGCCGATATAACGAATTGACGCGGGAGCGATAATAATGACAAAAAAATGGGTGCGTTACGAATACGACGGACAACAGGGATTTGGCCTGCTTGAAACCGACCGGGTACATTGCCACAAGGGTGACATGTTCGATGATCCGCAACCCAATGGAGAAATCCTGGCGCTCGAAGATGTAAAATTACTATCACCCTGTGAACCCAGCAAGATTGTTGCCATGTGGAACAACTTCCACGAGCTCGCGGCGGCCCAGGATCTCGAGTTACCGGAATTCCCGTTTTATTTCATCAAGCCTTCCAGTTGCGTGAGTGGAGAGGGTGATGAAATTCTGCATCCACAGGGCTACGATGGTCGCCTCATCTACGAAGGCGAGCTGGGTGTTGTGATCGGCAAGACCTGCAAGTCAGTGGCCCGCAACGAGATTGCTGACTATGTGCTTGGCTACACCTGTATTAATGATGTCACCGCTATTCATCTCCTGTTCAAGTACGAGGCCTTCCCGCAGTGGACGCGGGCGAAGAGCTTCGATGGCTTTGGCGTGATTGGTCCCTGTATCGCGGAACTGGAAAATCCGGATTCACTCGTAATTAGAACTCTGGTAAACGGTGAAGAACGCCAGAACTACCCGGTCTCGGACATGATTTTTTCACCACTCGATCTGGTTAGTCTGATTTCGGGCGACATGACGCTTTACCCCGGTGATGTGATTGCATGCGGCACCTCGCTGGGTGTTAAGACGATGAAGCCGGACACAACCGTTAGCGTGGATATCGAGGGAATCGGCAGGCTGACAAATTATTATCGGCCTGGTGAGGAATAGTAATCACCCGGAATGCCAAACAGGTTTTTTGAGCGCGCCAAAAACGGTTACAATAAGCGCTATTTTTTGTTGAACAGTTGGTTTGAGAAGATGTTTGTTTGCACCGGTTTGTCGATATGAATCAGTCTGGCCTGGAACCGTTAATTCCCTACGATGAAGCATTACGCCAGCTCATCGACAAGCTGTCGCCCGCACAGGCAACAGTGGTTAAGCCCCTGTTACAAACTTTCGGTGATGTACTGGCCGAGCCCCAGTGCGCCGGTATCAATGTGCCGAACAGCGATAATTCAGCGATGGATGGTTATGCCCTGAATACCTCGGACCTGGCAACATCGGGTGAGAGCCTGTTACCAGTATCACAACGCATCGCAGCCGGTGAAGAGGCAGGGCCGCTGCAACCGGGAACCGCGGCAAGAATATTTACCGGCGCACCAGTCCCGGCCGGCGCCGACGCGGTCATCATGCAGGAGCGGGTGCAGCTGGATGACAATGCGATTCGTTTCGATTACAGGCCCGCGAGCGGTGAGAACGTGCGTCCCGCCGGTAACGACATTCGCAGCGGAGATACGATCCTGAAGCAGGGCTGTCGACTGCGAGCGCAGGATATCGGCCTCGCGGCATCGGTCGGACTCGAATCGCTGCCGGTATTCGAAAAGCTGAAGGTTGGTATTTTTCTCACCGGTGACGAACTGGTCGAGCCCGGGCAGGACCTGGGGCCGGGTAAAATTTACGATTCCAATCGTTATACAATGTCTGGTTTATTGCGGGCCCTCGGTGCTGAAATTATTGACCTTGGCCTGGTCGGCGATACTTTAGAGGAAACCAAAGCCGCGATGTTAAAAGCAACCAGCGAGGCTGACCTGGTGGTTACCTGCGGTGGGGTGTCGGTTGGTGAAGAAGATTACGTTCGTGTCGCCATCGAAGCGCTCGGCGAGTTGCATATGTGGCGCCTGGCTATCAAACCGGGTAAACCGCTGGCTTTTGGTCAAATCAGGCAAACCCCGTTCATTGGCCTGCCGGGTAACCCGGTATCTGTGTTTGTCACCTTTTGCCTGTTTGTCTGTCCGCTAATCAAAATTCTGCAGGGCAGGGTATGGCACCAGCCGCGGGCAACCCCGGTTATTGCCGACTTCGACTGGCCAAAACCTGATAGTCGGCGTGAATTTTTACGGGCGCTCCTGGAAACTAGCCAGGATGGGCAAACCGTGGCGCGTATTTATCCAAACCAGGATTCGGGCGTACTCAGTTCGACAGTCTGGGCCGAGGGCCTGGTCGAAATCGCCGAGGGCCGGACTCTGAAGGCAGGCGAATACGTCGACTATATTTCCTTTGCGCAGTGGCTCGAATAGCGGTACTCCTTCAATGATTGTTAAAGTACAACAACAGGATTTCGACCTGGCCGAGGTGAATCGAGAATTGTGTGCCGGACGTTCTGACGTTGGTGCCATCACCAGTTTTATCGGACTGGTGCGTGACTTACCGCAAAACCGATTGCAACAAATGACGCTGGAACACTATCCGGGTATGACCGAAAAGTCGCTGACCAGTATTATCGAGACCGCCCGGCAGCGCTGGGAGATTCTCGACTGCGCGATTATTCATCGCGTTGGTGATTTAAAACCGGCTGATCAGATAGTAATGGTTAGCGTGCTATCGGCACATCGCCGGGAGGCCTTTGCCGCCTGCGAATTTATCATGGACTATCTGAAAACAGATGCGCCTTTCTGGAAGAAGGAAACCAGCGAGAAAGGCGCCCACTGGGTCGCGGCAAAGGATAGTGACAGCAAAGCCCGTGACAAGTGGTAATCAGTGCAGGATTACCGTTTATCTGCCTACTTATGCTATTGCAGAGGCGCGGAGTACGCAGGGGTAAAAAGGGTAAATCAAATTATCCGTCATGCCGGCGCAGGCCGGTATCCATTGAAACGAATTTATGAAATTAAATAAGCCGTTGATTGATAGGCCTATCGTGGTACCAATATTACCTTCAGCAATTATTCACAATGGATACCGGCCTGCGCCGGCATGACGATTTTTATTTTAATTCTATATGTCAGATCAAGTTCTGCGCCTCTGCGAGAGAAATTTTTTCATCAGGGCGATTTCCCTGCGCTCGAGGATCATTCGGCATTAATTTCCTGATACAATCGCGCCTCGATTAATCAACAGTTGCTTCGATGGATGTTTCTCACCTGCTAGACGACCTCAATCCCCGTCAACGCGAGGCGGTCAGTGCGGAACCGGGACACTTGCTGGTACTGGCCGGCGCCGGCAGCGGCAAGACCCGGGTTCTGACGCAACGCATCGCCTGGGTTTGCGAGGTAAATGGATTATCACCGTTTAGTGTGCTCGCGGTTACATTTACGAATAAGGCCGCGAGCGAAATGCGCGCGCGTGTCGAAGATCTGCTGGGTATTTCAGCGGGCGCGATGTGGGTTGGAACCTTTCACGGGCTTGCACATCGAATGTTGCGTGCCCACTGGGAGGCGGCCAACCTGCCTCAGACCTTCCAGATACTGGACAGTGACGACCAGTTGCGCCTGGTCAAACGAGTAGTCAAACAACTCGATCTCAATGATACTCTGTGGCCGCCGAAACAGGCCCAGTGGTATATCAATCATAAAAAAGATGAGGGTCTGCGCCCGGCGCATATTGACCCTGGGCATGATCCTGAAGAGCAGCAAAGGCTCGCTATTTACCGGCTCTACGAAGAACTTTGCCAGCGCGCCGGGGTTGTCGACTTCGCCGAGCTGTTGCTGCGTGCGCTGGAATTGATCCGCGATAACGATGATATACGCGGGCATTACCAGCGCCGCTTTCAGTACATTCTGGTAGATGAGTTCCAGGATACGAATGCGATACAGTATGCATGGATACGTATGATGGCCGGTAAGCAAACGCCGGTATTTGTGGTCGGTGACGACGATCAGTCGATTTATGGCTGGCGCGGCGCACGCATCGAAAACATACACGATTTCGAAAAAGATTTTGGCGGCACGCAAATAATTCGTCTCGAACAAAACTATCGCTCGACAGGAACTATTTTAAAGGCGGCAAACGCGCTCATTGAGAATAACAGCGGCCGTATGGGTAAGGAGTTGTGGACCCAGAGTGAAGAGGGTGAACCAATCATTTATTACTCGGCCTATAATGAAAAAGACGAGGCGCGTTTTGTCGTCGATCGAATTCAAAGCTGGGTTGACCAGGGTCGAAATCGTCGTGATCTGGCAGTTTTATACCGCTCCAATGCCCAGTCTCGCCAGTTCGAAGAAGCGCTCGTAACTCGCGGCATACCCTATCGCGTCTACGGTGGTTTACGCTTCTTCGAACGCGCTGAAATCAAAGATGCGCTGGCCTATCTACGCATGCTCGCCAATCCGGCCGCGGATCACGCCTTTGACAGAACCGTCAATCACCCCCCGCGCGGTATTGGCCAAAAAACCCTGGACCTGATCCGCGACCAGGCCAGGCAGCATTCACAATCATTATGGGACGCGGCCCGATCATTGCTCGAATCTGGGCAGATGACCCCGCGTGCAAACACCGCACTACAGACTTATATCGATCTGATTCGGCGCATGCAAAACGGCATGGATTTGCTGAGCCTGGCGGAACAAATCACCCTGTGCATCGAGCAAAGCGGGCTTAAGGTCCATTTCAGCAAAGACCAGTCGGAAAAAGGACAATCACGTCTTGAAAACTTGCAGGAACTGACTGGCGCGGGTAAGGGATTCGCCATAGACGTCGAAATAGAAGATGAAAACATGAGCACGCTCGATGCATTTCTGGCACATGCCGCGCTCGAAGCTGGTGAAGGTCAGGCCGATGAATGGGAAGACTGTGTGCAGCTGATGACCATGCATTCGGTAAAGGGACTCGAGTTTCCACTGGTATTTCTGGTTGGCATGGAAGAAGGATTATTTCCGCACCAGCGTTCCAGCCAGGAGCCGGGGCGAATGGAGGAGGAGCGTCGTCTTTGTTATGTCGGTATTACGCGTGCGCGGGAACAACTGATAGTGACCAGTGCCGAGGTACGTCGACTGTACGGTAATGAAAACTATAATATTTTATCGCGGTTTATTCGTGAAATTCCGGCCGAGTGTTTGCAGGAAATCAGACCAAAAGCACAGTTCAGCCGACCCGTTTACCAGGCCCCGGCAAAAATCGGGCATAGTAAAACCGAGGCTGATACCGGCCTGTTTGTCGGGCAGCGTGTAAGCCATGCAAGCTTTGGCAGTGGAATTATATTAAACCTGGAGGGCCAGGGTGCGCAATCGCGGGTGCAGGTTAATTTTGAAAACGCCGGCAGCAAATGGTTGATGGCCAATTATGCAAAATTACAGTCGGCCTGAGAGGCTAATATAATCAGGAATCGCGGTTTCGCTAGTGTTAAAATTCGCCAACATTTATCTATACAGGTATACAAATGAGTAAAGAAAAAGTCGCCTTTATCGGGCTGGGTGTTATGGGTTATCCGATGGCCGGGCATCTGGCCAATGCAGGATATGCGACGACGGTTTATAATCGAACCAGGGCCAAAGCCGAACAGTGGTGCAAGGATTACGAGGGTAGCTGGGCAGGAACGCCGAGAGAAGCCGCCGAGGGTGCAGATTTCGTCTTTATTTGCGTTGGTAACGATGATGACCTGCGTTCGGTGGTATATGGTGAAGATGGTGTGCTGGCTGGTATTGCTGATGGGGCCATCCTGGTCGATCACACTACCGCTTCGGCTAACGTGGCGCGTGAGATTTCACAGAAATCGCAGGTCCCTTTTCTCGACGCACCGGTATCGGGCGGCCAGGCCGGCGCCGAAAACGGCGTGTTAACGGTCATGGCCGGCGGCGAGCAAGCAGCTTTTGATACCGCTAAACCGGTGATTCTCAGTTATGCCCGTGCGGTTGAACTACTCGGCTCTGCCGGGGCCGGGCAATTAACCAAGATGGTAAACCAGATCTGTATCGCCGGCCTGGTGCAGGGTTTGTCCGAAGGGCTCGATTTTGCCCAGCGCTCCGGACTCGATGGTGCTAAGGTTGTCGACGTCATTTCAAAAGGCGCGGCGGGTTCCTGGCAAATGGAAAACCGCGGTTACACCATGCTCAAGGATGAATTCGATTTCGGTTTTGCGGTCGACTGGATGCGCAAGGACCTGGGAATATGTTTAGAGGAAAGTGAAAAAAATGGCGCGGCTTTACCGATCACCCGCATTGTTAACGACTATTATG
>Ga0164313_10004117_pt1 | contig 12993 bp, 12 predicted proteins | sample GuaBasSedimGuay4_FD_113735 | JGI IMG/M metagenome (GOLD analysis project Ga0164313, IMG submission 113735) | Subseafloor sediment microbial communities from Guaymas Basin, Gulf of California, Mexico - Guay4, Core 4569-4, 0-3 cm | ecosystem: Environmental > Aquatic > Marine > Hydrothermal vents... | reverse complement strand
TTTCAACCCCTCCAAAAGCAATTTCAGAAACCTGAATTCCTGTGTGCCCCAATAACCTCCTATTCATATATAAATTTAATTAAACTATTATAATCCTTACCCAATGGATATCCAAAATCTTTTCTGTACCTGTATAGTACATAACCATCACGTCATTATCAGGCAAAACCTCAACATAGGGTAAACCAAAACTCCAAAGACTCATTTCGCTTAACAATTCTCCTGTATGAGCTATGCCAGATGTTACTTTTTTCTGTGTATGCAAAACCAGTTCTGTATTCTCTTCAAAAGCATGTTCAATATTTTTAGATATCCGAACTCGAATCGACTGACTATTAAATCGATCAACCCAGGCCAAAACAATTGTTCCATTTTTTAATATTGCCGGATGTGATGGCTGGTCGGTAACACCAATATCTTCTGGTTCTGACCAGGTTTTACCATGATCTGAACTAATTAACCGCTGAATGTTGAGATAGTTATTGGTCTCGCTATTGTATGTCCATGAGAATGCAACAATGCGACCCTTAGTATCTACACCAGTACGCAAATCCCAATAAAATATTTTACCGCTAACATCCTCACAAATTGTGATTGGTTTCTCCCAGGTTACACCTTGATCCAGAGAGTGAATAAGTACTGCTTTCTGATGCCACTTACTGCCATCTTGATAGCGTTTGTTTGTTTCGATGGTCAGGGCAATACTGCCATCTTTCAATTTTAAAATTGGTCCTGTTAAACTGGGAGGTCCTAATCTTTCAGGCAAAGAAACTACTCGTAAGGGTGTCCATGTTTTTCCATCATCAAAAGAATCAGACAGTAAAATCTTCATCGGCAAACAGCCTTCAGTTTCTTCATTAAACAAGGGCTTGTTTGGATATGATTGACGATCTACCCACATACACGCAGCGATTAAATGCCCCTTTTTAATTTCGGTGAGGTAGCAAACTTTTAGGGATCCTTTTTTTTCATTGACTTTCACATCAGAAAATAATTTCTTTCCTTCTCTCCAAGTCCGTCCACTATCATCAGATTGATATATTTCAATCGTCTCATCCTCAGAATCTTTTGTTGAACCAGCTCGGCAAGTTGCCAATAACACTCCATTAGAAAGCGAAACAACTGAGGGGAATGTATAAGTAGCACATCCAGTTCCAGAATCACCATAAGCCAGAATACCACTTTCTATAATTTCTATTTTTCCTTTAGTCATCTTTATGCAAGCCTTTTAAATCCGGTTTCTCGTACCTGGCACTTCAATAATTGATCTATTTTATTTTCATCAACGCCCTTTTTTATCAATTCAAAAACTTCATCAAAAGCCACCTTTATTTTTCAATTAATTTAATTTTAAACTATTCTTTGTTTCTAAACTTAATGCCAGGCTGATTAAGATTCCAACCGTAAATGAGCCCGGAATAATCCACAGAAAAGAAATTGATAGCCCGAATATTTCATTTGAAAAACTAATTAATACCGCAGCAACACCACTTAAAAGTGTGCCTATTAGCGTTGCTGTTGGTTTCGCCCATCTGACAAACATTGCCATGAAGAAAGGCACAAATAACGGAGCTACTAAAAGATTGATTGTTTTGTAAGATAACTCCAGTAAATTTCCCTTTATATTACCCACCACAAAACTTAATAACACAATAACGAATCCGATAGCAAATGATATATATTTTGCCATTTTCACCTGTTCATTATCAGAGTAGTCTCTTTTGCCAAATCGAAGAATAAAATCATTTATTATAGACATGGATGAAGAATTAATTCCGGAAGAAAGGCTTGACATTGATGCGGCCAGTAATCCAGCCAATACCAAACCTGAAAAACCTGACGGCAATCCGATTACGATAAATTTTGGAAACAAGAGGTCTGCACTATCTTCAATGGATGTTCCATTTAAAAGTGATTCAGGGTGAATCTTAAAATAAGCAAACAAAGAGAGTCCTAGAATTGCTAAAAGGATTGTAACTACAGCATTGGACAGTATAGAATTCAGGTACATTTTTTGAGCGGTTTTAATATCCTTAGTTGCTAAATACCTTTGAATAGCCATTTGATCTGATCCAGCTGTACAAACATACCATCCAAAAGTCGTTAAAATAACGGGTAAAAAACTTATTCGGGCCTGAGCATCAAAAAACTTCCATTCTGCCCATTGATCCGGCCATTCTGTCGGTATAATATTAGAAACACCTCCCACTTGATTAATAATTAATAAAATTGCCAAGATCGTGCCTCCGAATAAAATAAAAGTTTGCACAACATCTGTCAATACAACACTTTTTAAGCCACCAAAAGAAGTATAGATTACAGTGATTACTCCCATAATAATGCTCACCATTAAAGCCGTTTCTTCGGGCCATCCCATGATGGGAACAATTACTTTTTCAGAGACCATGTAAATAATTACTGCCATCCAAACAATACGCATTGTCAAAAAATAAAGTGCAGCAACTAGTCTGTTGCGAACATCTAATTTTGTTTCTAACAATTCATAAGCACTTGTTATTTTAAGTTTCATTATATAAGGAATGAATAATTTCGCAACAACAAGATAAATTAAGGGTAAGGCAAATAAAGATGACCATATCATTGGTCCATATTTGATCATTTCTCCTGGCATAGACAAGTAAGATACAGCACTAAACATGGTTGCAAAAAGGGAGAGTCCAACCTTCCAAGGCGACATATTTCTACCGCCAAGCATATAATCTTCTGTATTTTTATTTTTTCTTGAGAAATAGAACCCTACAAGTAACATGCCAACACCGTACCCAACTATAATAATCCAATCTAATGCTGTTAAGGTGATATCATTCATAATTGTATATTTATTAAAAAATAATTTTTGTATTGCATTGAGCTTATTTTAATTGCAGAAAGATGTCAATCAATTTCTTTTAATTTTTTTTCAATACTTAATATTGCATTTGCCGCAGCTAATTTATTCTCTATATGATATTCATTCTTTGATTCCATAATCTTTGTTAGAAAGAGAATATCATCTTCATTACCTATTTGTTGATATGTATCTATAATCATGGAGTGGTTTTCATTTTTATTATTCACTATTTTTTTTTCAACCTTTTTCTTTTGAAGGATCACACGTTCTTCCATTATTAAATTCATCGGAGTGTTGCGCAGTATACAGGAAATTAAATATTGATTGTTGGATTCAACCAATAATTTATCAAATAACAGATTCCAATTTTCCTTATCTAAGTTTTTCATTTTGAAGAGAGCATACATAGCAAAATTTCTAATATCATCAGATTCGTTATTGTAAAGAATAATATCTATCAATTTATTTTTTACACGTAGCATATCTTCCTCAGAGCTGTAGGCTGTACCCCAATATGTGAAAATCCATAAAGAATTATGGTTGGAGTTTAAAATGCTATCTGTTGAAGAAACAGAGAAAGAAGTAGGTGATTTTTTCAACTTAGCCAATGTTTCAGCAGCATGAATTCGGTCTGGTGATGTTGTGATTTTAAACACTCTTGCTATTGAATCCAACCACTGATCTTTTTCGTTAGCTTTAGATGTAACTTGATAAAGAACTCGCCATATTCCAATGCGATAATAAAATTCACTCCCCAATTTGCCCTCTTCGTTAAGAAATATTTTGCGAATATTATCAGTATAACCAAGATTAAGAAGATACTCGGCAGCATGTACTTTTTCCCACTCGGAGGCATTCTCCAAAGAGTTTACTAAAACCTGTATTGCATCCTCTCTCAAAGAGTCAGTAATAACCGGTTTTTTGGCTTTTGTGCAATTAGAAAATTGAACTATTATAAAAAAGATTAGGAAATACTTCATTAATTAATTTTTATTAAGTTGTTTATTATATTTAATAATAATTGCCCGGCTTTTGCCGGAAAAATACTATTCGAAGCCTCATAGCCTCCTTCTCGTTCCGCCTCTTCCGTTACGATATAACCCGCCAAAACTCCGTTCGACATGGTGCTGATAAATATTTTTTTACTGCTAAGCTCTTTGATCCACATGGAATACTCTACAAATAATTCTCCCGGAAGAAACACAAAACGTGTATCTCCCAAACCAATTAAATTAACTTCAGCAGGCAACACGGATTTATATATTCTTTTAAGTTCACCGTTCACTGATATTTTTACCAATTGATTGTTTTCTAAGGCACCGAACCAATCGCATTCTACGGTCCTGATCTCTTTTGCCGATGCCTTGTCCAATCGCATTTTGTCTAATTTGTTTTTTACAAAAACAACTTTTTCCGCAGCCTCTTCCTCCGTCATAAACTCTCTTTGCGGCAGGTTCAATTGAGATTGCTGATTGGATAATATAAGCCAATCCTGATAATCGAGCTCATTTAATTGCAAAACCGAATCGGTAATTTGTTTTCCCAATTTAAGCCCCAATCGTTCTGCTTCTTCAAAGGTGTTTGAATTAATAAAATGTCTTGGTGATTGATTTCCAGAAGGTCCTGTATGGTATAATAAAATGACATCATCGCCTAACACATCGTTGATATATGCCCTGGCATATCCTGGAAAATCAGCAGAATACATTTTAGAATCTTCGTGTAAAATTGTAGGATGCATGCAATAAATTGTAGATAAAGCAAAAATCTTGTCCGTTACTATATCTTTTAAAACAAGAACAGAAACTTCTGGATCAATGGCATCTCTAATACTTCGTCTGTTTCCTCCAATACCCGTACCGTCTGCTGTAGTAATTGCTATTTTACTCTCTCTTTTATTTTGAAATGCCTCTATATAGACCTGTACAATTTTGTTTACCAGATAGGTGATATACTCAGGGTCTGCTTTTGGTACTACCGGATCGTAAAAAATATCACTGAATATAACCGGGCCGGAGTGCGTATGCGAAGCAGAGATCATCAAATTTTCACCTTTGATCCCAGTCTCTTTTTGGACTTTCTCTCTTATCCTTGCCGTAATTTCTCTGGTAATAAAAATCACATCCACTGCACAAAATCCTATTTGATTTTTACCATCATCAATTATCATTGCCGAGGCATATAGCGGATCATGTGTTCCCACACTGGTTCGCTCTACGTGAGGATAGCCATGTAAAAACATTGGCTTTTGGGGTGTTACATCTATAATTGCTGCTCCTGCATATAATTGTTTTTTTATCATTCTTCTCCGAATAAAAATCGCAAATTATTGGTGTATGCAATCTTGGTTTTTATAGTTTTTGGTAAGTTGTGTAATAATTCTGTTTCTTCTTTATAGCCACATTCTAACCGTTCCTCCACTAATTTTTCATCTGCGGTATAATATTTTTGGATCCAGTAATTAAATGGGGTATCCGACCCCCAAAGCATCGTATCGGGATAGGCTTCTGCTAATTTGATCATTACATCTAACGGTTCGCTATAGTCTGCCTCAAATCGTAATTTTTTTACTGCAACGCTTTCAGAATCTACTACCGCCAGTTTGCAATGAATGATAAAGGCCGAATAATCAACAAAGCAATTATCGAGCTTGTCTGCTCTTTCCAACACCGGTTTTAAAAAACGAGCGCAATGAGCAATGCAAAACCGAATATCCGGATTGCTTTCTGCCAAAGCAACAATATCATCTGCCTGGGCCCATGGATCTTCCGGATGTACCGAAGAATGAAATGTAATTGGCAATTGTTTTTTTCGAGCCAAATCAAGTATTGGTTTGCCTATAGTTTCCATGTCGGTAACAAATCCTTGAATATATGTAGAAGCTGTCTTCAACCCAAAAACAGGATATTTATCAATTAGGGATTCCATATAATCTGCTTGTTTCTGCGTTTCACGTGAAGGATCAAACATTAAAAAAGGAAGCGCTTTATGACTGTATTCCGGAAATATTTCGTTGATCTCATGCAACATATTTCTGTTTTCAATTTCATAGGGAAAATTACAGTATTGTGTCGTAGTTTGAACCTCAGATGAACTACTGTCATTTATGTAAAAAGCTGAATCTACAAATGGAAAAATTACAGAATAGTCTATACCAAGGGTTTCCATACGAATAACCATGTCTTCATAGGAAAGTGCATAAGGATATCCATATTGATAAAAAAACTTTGGCGATATACCGATGTGGGTATGTACATCAATTACCGACTCTTTTTTATATAAACTCTTTTTTAAAGTTGCTCTATTCATTTTAATAGCCTTTTTCAAAATCTGGTTCGATATTCATGGCGATTGTCTCCGTAACATAAGAATCAGTTCTTAACAGTTGATGTACAGATTCTGGTACCAATGGTGTTGGATCGCCGTGTAAAACTAAGCGGGTCACCAATCTCTGCCATGAAGTTATAGTGCCATGAATGCCAATTCCGCAAAATTGCATTCTGTTTTTTGCTCTTACTACCTGAGCAGGTCCAATAGTTGCTGCTTTTGGAGGAACAATGGCTAAATCGCCACTCATTCCAAAACTACCATGCAATGAATTTTGTGCTAGTGTAAATGGACTTAGTGTTACAATTCTTGCATCCATTTCCATCCATTCCGTCATAGAATCAGCTTTGAATTCTGGAGCATCTGGTTCTATAAAGGCCAAATGACCAGTCCACCCAGGACCACTATACACCATATCCGCTTCCCCCAAATCCGTAATCATTTTACCATAATCATTGATATTCTTATTGGTAAATGTGTGAATTTGCTTTTCAGAAGGGCGTAAGTCTTTATCCAGATTGTAATAAAAATAATTCTTGAATGCATGACCAAATCCGTATTTCCAGCTTTCGGGAGCAATGTTTCCATCCTGATCTGCATATTCATCCATATTAAATGTAATTAATTTACTGCAATCAACTTTAAACTTGTTGAGCATATGTGCCAGCATTCTAAAATGAGGCCAGGGGTTAGGCATAATCAATACCAACTGTTCATTATTATCTGAAGCCGTTTTAATACGATGAAAAATATCAAAAAGCATGATAACTCCCATGTCTGCATCTGGAACTATGTGAATTTTAAAATCCGGATTTGCATGTTTATCCATGTCTTCACGCTTTATTTTTCGTACGCGTTCCAGTATTTTTTTATCCCGAAAAGGAACATGTAATGACGGGTCATAAATAAAATCTGTATACTGCATATTTTAATTTTTATTAGTGAAACTCAATTTTGAGAATTAGTCAATTGACTAAGAACTCAAAAATGTAAGTTGTCCCGATAACTATACGGGATAATCCCTCTTTTTATTAGCGGGATCTTGGTTAATATTTCGACTTAGGTCGATTTCTAATTTTATTCAGTCGGTCAGCTAACCTATGAGGATTAACAGCTCTATTTGATAAATAAATATTTAAGGCACCTATTAATCCTGCATTTGACTGATTCTTAATGGTAACCGTTTGTTCTAATTCCTTTTTGATTATTTGAAGCCATACGGTAGATTTTGTCATTCCACCTGATAAAAAAATATTTTTAATATTGACTTGTTGCTCGATGTTCTCAATGTGTTTTTTTAATTGATAGAGGTAATGTTTTATAATACTTGCACAAAATCGACAGGCATCATTTGTCGAATTGAAATTAAGATCTGCATCTGAAAAACAAGGGTTCCCAGCGCCAATTTCAGGATAATCTAAATAGGTTTGAAAAAGTTGATTATACGAACCTTTTTTAAATAATTTTTCCTTCAGTATCCGAATTTTAATTCCGAAATCACTTTCATAACCCAACAAAAAATAGCTACCACCTATTGGGTATTTCCCCGACATTTGATCGGTTCTTAAATTGGTTACTAAATTTTTGGTAATAGAAAACAACACCATAGCCGACCCAAAGTTAATCGTAATATCACCGACCTCCTCTAATCCCGCACCAGACGCAGAAGCACTTTGGTCATTTCCACATAAAAACACAGGAAACCCAGAACTCATATTCCATTCTTGCATTATTTCTTTAGAAATCAATACTCCTTTTTTTGCAGCACTTTCTATTGTTGAAAAATTATCAGCTGTCAAATCAAGAATTTGTAATAAATTACGATTTATCGCATTTTGATGAAAATCATACAGTCCGCTCATTCCAAAACTTGTGGAATCGCTATAAAATTTACCGGTGAGTTTATAGGCTAAATATTCATTAATCAATGGGAAATATTGGGCGTTTTTAAAAATTCTAGGTTTGTTTCTCTTTAACCACAGTAATTTTGAAGCACATAAACCAGGAAGCATTTTGTTGAAACCGCTATATTTTGAATATCCCGGTAATTGTTCTGTTAAATAATCAGCTTCCTCTCTTGCCCTTTCATCCAGCCAAACAATACCATTACATAAAGGCTTGAAATCATCATCAACAGGAACAAAAGTATTCGCCTGACTTGTAATCAGCAAAGCCTCAATGGTTAAATCTTGAATGCTTATTTCAGCAAGGCAGGTGTGAATCAGCTCTTTTGCTGTATCAAAAAACAATTCAAAATCCAGTTCAAAAGTATCCTGGCTTTGTTGCATTGGGAATTTTCTTTGATCTTCAACCAAAATATTATTTTCGGCAGTAGTACAGCCACATTTTATATAACTGGTTCCGATATCTACTATTACAAAAATTCCCATGTTCAATTCATACTATTTTAATCTAACAACTCTAATGCCTGTTCAACAGTAAAACCTTCATGAACTATCCCCATAAATGCTTGGGTAATTGCCTTCGGATTTTTATGCTGAATGATATTTCTACCATATACAATTCCAGCTGCACCTTGGTCAATAATTGCTTTGGTACGTGTCAAGATTTCTTTATTTGACACCTTTCCACCTCCTCGTACAAGAACAGGTATCTTGCCGGCAACTTCAATTACCCTATGATATTCGTTCATATCATCAGTAGGGTCGGCCTTAATGATATCTGCACCTAATTCGACCGCTTGTCTAACCAAGGGTAAGATTTTTTCAATATCGCCATCCACCATATAGCCTCCAGCCTTTTCATTGGCTTGAAATACCAAAGGTTCTACCATTAAGGGCATCGAATAACGATCACAAATAGGCTTAATTTTCAATATATTTTGAATGCATTGATCGGTTACTAAAGATTGATTCGGAATTCTAAATAAATTTACAACCACACAGGCAGCATCTTTGTTTAAGGCTTGTTCTACCGGGTCTTCTATCATTCTACTAAATAAATATTCGGGCAATTCCTGACCATATACATTGGCGATATCTGTCCGCATCACCAAGGTTGGTTTACTTTTACCTGCCATGGTTTGCAAATAACCTGCCTGACCAACCGTAAGTTGAATCGCATCAGGTGCCGCTTTCGCGACTGTATTTACAGCTTTTTCAATATTCTCTATGCTCTTTAAAAACCCGAACTCATTAAAAAATCCATGGTCAATTGCTACATTTAGGCAACGATTCGATTTTTTATTAAATAAACGGTTCAAACGATATTGTTTCATGTGGTTTTATTTATTGTTTTATTAAGGTCATCCCAATAACTATCAGGATTGTTCGATATTAATCATTTCCTTAGGTGAAAAAAGTTTTAGCATGCTCGTTTCATTTTTTTTAATTTTATTTATATCCAAATTCTTTTTCCACTTCTGCAATAGACTCTTCAATAATATCCAATCCCATTTTGGCATATTTTTCATCCATAATAAGTGGTGGGGACATACGAAGAATATGACCTGCCGGAATCCAAGCTAGGCCTTTGCTAAATGCTTTTTTATACACCAAAGCACCTGCCTCATCAAATGGCTCTTTGGTAGATTTGTCTTTTACCAATTCCATTCCGAGTAAAAAACCTTTTCCTTTAACATCTCCAATAATTGGATGATTTTCTTTCATTTCATTCATTCGTTTCATAAAATAACTTCCAACCTCGCGTACATTTTCCAATACCTGTTCTTCTTCGATTACCTCAATGGAAGCCAGAGCGGCCGCACAAGCCATCGGGTTCCCACCATAACTTGATGATGCCGAAATTTTATCCAAAGCCTCTGCATGTTCTTCTTTTACTACCATAGCTGTGACAGGAAATCCGTTACCAAACGATTTACCTAACGTAACGATATCCGGCACTACATCCCAGTGGTTCATACACAACCATTCACCTGTTCTACCCATACCGGTCAGCACTTCATCGGCAAAAAGAAGGATGCCATATTCATCGCATAATTTTCTCAATTTTGGAAAGAAGTCTTCTGGCGGAAAAATTGACCCACCCCAACCTTGGGCCGGTTCCAACACAAATGCCGCAACATTGCCAACGGTACTTTCTCGGATAAAATCTTTATAAAAACTAATGTAAGCATCGGTATCAATCGTACCATCTGCTTTTTTGAATACCGGGCGATAGGGATCAGGACGTGGTACCATATAAAAACCGGGGGCTCGTGTTGGACCATAACTAAAAACATCACCTCTTACCATTTGTGCCATGCTCACAGCCGCCATGCTTTTCCCATGAAAATCTCTAAAGCAAGAAATAAATTCATGATGATTTCCAATGGCTCTTGCTGCTCTAATTCCGGCTTCTACTGCTGAACTTCCATCGCTATATAGTTGAATAGAGTTCAGACTTCCGGGGAGCACTTCATCCATTTTTTCAAGTAATTTTTCTTTTACCGGAGTTGTAAAGTCATGGCAATTCATCAATCTATGTGTCCATTTTGAAATTGCTTCAGAAATTTTTGGGTGACAATGCCCCAATGATGTTACATAAATTCCAGATGAAAAATCTAAATATCGGTTTCCGTCAACATCTGTCATTGTAATTCCTTTTGCCTCATCAAAAGCTACAGGAAATTGTTTTACTTGTGACGAAAGTCCACGAATATACTTGCTTGTATTTGCGTGCATTATACCCGATTTTGGACCGGGTAATTCTGTAATAATATTTGGAATGTTCTGTGCAGACGCTTTCCACCAATCTTTGCTCATGTTATATAAAATTTGTTAATTAATTTCCTTTTTTGGTTTGACCGTTAAACGGCATTTTGCCTTATTTGTTTGTGATTGATCGTGCTCATATTCAAATCCGAGAGGGTCTAAAACTCTTTGATATAGAACAATACAGTGCTCGCAGTAATCCCGATAAGGTTCCGTTTGTTTTTGTTCAAGAAGTAATCCCTTAGACGGACAATGATGCATCGTAATAGAAAACTCTTGTGCCTTTTCATCGAGTACCATGGTAAAATCTGCAGCTTCTTCTTTAAGCGTTTTATTCCAATAATTCCAGCACCCGAGAAGTCCGTTTTCAAAAACCTCATCTCTAAGGTTTGTTAGAAATTCATCCGACAGAAAATTCCAGAAATCAGTAACTGCTACTTTGTCCTTCTTTTTTTCAAGAAACTTAAAAAGTTCACTATAGGCCGGTATAAATTCTGTACACGAAATCATAAATCTCTCTTAAAAAAATGAATTTTATATGCACCATTATCTTGTTTGTATTCCATTAACTCACAATCATATGGTGTATTTCTGCAAATTTCTTGATTCACAACTGAAACTGTTTTTTCATAAGCCGGAGCAAGGAGATGTCCATTTTTTTTGATATGCATCACCGCTGTGGATGCATGCAAATGAATGGTTAGCTCACTATTATCTTTGGGGAAATTCATATCATATGCCGCTCCTTCAATTTTAAATATTTTTTCGTAGTGCTTTTTAATTGCAGCTAAGCCAATAGTAGATAATGACTTCTTTAAAGGTGTATGATAATTATTTGCGAATTGCATCAAATATTCGACCACCGCATCTTCTCCAAAATTCTTATAGAGATATTCAATCCCATAATTCAATGCGATATGAAAATCCTTATGATAATACGCATTGTCTGAAGCCTGTTGTACAATCGATTTTTTAGTCACCGTTTTTGAATCAAGGTTTATTTTTTGTATTTCTTTGAAAATCCGTCCATGATATTTTTACAATACTGACCTACACCAACCACATCTGCACCCAAGGCAATAAATTGATAACCCATAGCAATCAGCTCATCAATATTCTCTAGATTCCCGGGAATCCCAGCGAACTTACCATGCTTTTTTGCAACCTCAGCCACTCGTTTTCGGGTCTTAATTAATTTTGGATGATTCCATTCTCCAGGAGCACCAATACCTTGACTAAAATCTGCCGGACCAAAGAAAAGCATGTCAATACCATCAAGCGCCGCAATAGCTTCTAAGTCTTCCAAAGGTTCTGGATCTTCAATTTGAACAATTACAAATCGCTCTTTATTTGCCTGAGGGAGATAATCGGCATAATCCATCATTGCATAATCCCCATCTGCATTGCCACCATCTAAAGGTCGGCGACCAATTGGGTGGAATCGGGTCATATTCACCACCTTACGAGCATCTTCCAGGTTCATAATATGAGGAACCATAATACCTGCAGCATCCAATTCAAGTGGCTTGATATAATCGCTATAGCTCCCCCGCGAAACACGAACCATTACATCCATGTCATGCCCTTTAGCTGCCCAAATATGCGATTGAAGAGTCGTCCAATCTTGTGCTAAATGCTCTCGGTCTATCCACAAGCAATCGTAACCTGCCAAACCGGCAATGTCAGACACTTGTGGGTCTAAGTGAACATTGAAACAAGTCACTATTTCTCCGGCTCTTAACTTTTTTAAAACTCTACTTGGTCTCATTCCTTATTAATATTATTCAAAATTTTTATTTCCTAATTCTTGACCAACCTCTAAATGCTCTTTCATATATCTGAAAGCCTCAGCACTATTTTTCTGTTCGATAGCATATAATATCTTTTTATGATAATCAAATGTGATTTGGTCTGCATTCAAATCTTCATTTGATTCTTGATGATATGTTTGCATGAAATGAAAGATAGGCTCTAAGATTATGGGGAATATTGGGTTACCACTTGATCTGGATACCATTTTATGGAATTCAATATCATAGAAAGTAAGTAACTTTCGATCATTTTTATTTTTTTCCATATTCAGGTAACAGTCATTCAATTTAATGATGTCTTTTTCACTTCGTGATTCCGCGGCGAGAGCAG
>Ga0164313_10004116_pt1 | contig 12994 bp, 21 predicted proteins | sample GuaBasSedimGuay4_FD_113735 | JGI IMG/M metagenome (GOLD analysis project Ga0164313, IMG submission 113735) | Subseafloor sediment microbial communities from Guaymas Basin, Gulf of California, Mexico - Guay4, Core 4569-4, 0-3 cm | ecosystem: Environmental > Aquatic > Marine > Hydrothermal vents... | reverse complement strand
GACATGAATTTCCTTCTTCTGGCATCTCATAATGGATCTTATGGGATTCTGGGTAGAGCAATATCATTCCGGTTCTTTTGTCTGAACCAGTTGCCTACCAGTACCAAGCTGTTTAACCTGAAGCATACCCGGTTTGTAGAAAACCGTTTGGCTACAGCAATGAAAATGCTGTCCTATTACAATCAGGAGTTGTCCGGGTTTGATCAGCAGATGAAAATGCTGGCTGCATACCGTATGCCCATAAAGACGCAGGTGGACTGGTTTCGCAACCTGTTCCCAGTGCCAAAGGCTGATTCTAAACGGTCTAACAGCATTCTTGATAATAATACCTCCACTTTTGCACAACTAATAGAGGATGGACGTGGAGCTACCCATACTGGTGTACAGGGTAATGGGTGGGGTGCTATGAACGCACTGTCAGAATTCGTTAATCATGAAAGGTCCAGCAGGATCAAGAAAGGTAGAGATGCGGAAGAGGTCAAGTTTGAGTCTCTCGCATTTGGTGCAGGTAATACGTTGATGCAATCCGGTTTGGCTAAGTTGATCACTTTGGCTAAAACGGAACCATCAAATCGGTACGTATAAAATGGGATGTTGCTTCCCCAGTGGCGCTAACTTATAGAGTGTGCAGACCATGAGGTCGTATAGATCTCATCATTACGCGCGGTCAAGTGCATAAGCATAGGTAATGGGACCCGTGCGAATTAGAATACTACAATCTTTCAATTTTACAGCATTGCTAACATAGTCGTAGGAGGCTTGAAGGAATGCTGTAATGTGGGGAGGCTGATGTTAACTGTAAATGGAGGACAAACAAATGGAAACGATTGTTATTTTCATTTTTATTTCAATAATGGTATGGGTAAATTTATAATTTGGATAGGTGAAACATTGAGCCGGGTAGCGTGGAGTTTAAGACCTACGATATTTTCGTAGGCTACGTTGAATCGTCCGGACAGTGGGTCAGTACGCAGTTAGTGGCTTCACTGAAAAGCAGGTAGGGTTTAGATACAGGGATCGCAACCTTGGGCTGCTACCTGCTTCCAAATGATTATTTACTAAATGGTTAATAGAAAGGAGAAGTATTATGTCGCTGGCAAAATCGATACTACATGGCAAGGAGCATCGAAAACCATTACGTGGCGCTGCACGGTACTCAGTGCAGCATCAACCTCATGGGCGTTGTGATTACTGCTTAGGCAATCGTATGTATGCCATTAACAAAGCCAAAGCAAAGGCTGATTACATAGAGGAGGAAGATGATGAAGGGTAAGAAATTAGTTGTCGTTGGTAGAGCGTATCTGGATAATGCTTTCAGACCTATTTATGAGATCAGGGAAATTAAAAGAGGTGCTAAGAAGGGGCAACTTGAATGCCTGTACAGAGCATCGGCAACCATTTTCAGAAAAAAGATAGTACCGGCTGAGTTCGTTAGATTATTTCATAACAAGGAGGATGATAAATGAAATATGCACATGAAATAAGTAATTTATTAGCAGTCCTTCATAGGGATGGGGGGCATTATGAGGGGGAACATGGAACAAGGAAAGCATTAATTGATGCCATACCTGCTCATTATGCATACATAGATAGAGAATCTGAACGGCTGAGGAAGTTTTATAAGGAGCAAGATAAGGGGGTATAAAAGTGGCAAGCATCAGGAAAATTGAGTTTGAACTTGACAAGTATAAAGCAGGTGGTAGAATACCCACCGCTAAAAGTACCATTTGGCACAAGGACAAAAAGCGATATAGCCGTAAGGTTAAACACGCTAAGAAGTTGGAACGATAATCAGGTTGGCAGTCAGATGGAAATCCTGTGATCCCAAAGTTGGGCGATCTTAATAGCCCCGATGAGACAAGGGACTGAACTGCCACCAGATACAGGGGCATCTGTAAATCCACTGACGTGGTGCCATCTTATGATGGCAGGTGCCTCAGTGTCTGGTCAGGAAATAGTCAATGGGGCATATATCTACAGGCTATCTGCTTGTGGGTATGTGCCCATTTTTCTGGTTTTAGAATGCAGTTAATTGTACAATTAGTAGAAAGGGAGGGCTTATGGGAAGAAGAATACACGCAATGGTAAAAACGGAAACGGATTTAATTAATTTGGAGTTAATCTATAATGTAGCCGGTGGGTATTTGGATGTTATACCATCTGTACGTCTTGAATTACTGGATGGCACTGTAGCTCATACCCGGGGTGGCAAGTACAATCGGTACAATAACATCAATGATGATTGCCGGTTCTTAGAATTCCTTGGAGAGTACAACAAGGAAGGTGGTCTTCTGGATGCTGAAATCAGGGAGGACTGATATGCTACAAATTGATGATAGCTTATTAAAACCTGATGCCCCTCTGGGACGTGGTATGAGATATGAGCATACCTGTTCTAAGGGTGACCGTCCTCTGGTAGTTACACGTGTTAAGAATGGCTGGCTGTGGTTCTGTCAGCGCTGTAGGGAAGGTGGGTTTCAGGACGTGATGGGGTCAGATCCTGTAAAGGCTATGGCTCATATCAAGAACCTGAAACTTGAACCAGAACTATCTCAAGTAGTGGTACAGCTACCAGATGACTTTACTAATGAGATACCTATCAAAGGTCTGGCATGGCTCTACCAGTACGGTATCACTGACAAGGAAATGTCAGATAATAACATGGGCTATAGTCAGTACTATAATCGTCTAATCATGCCGGTGTACTGGAATGGTGACTTGGTTTACTGGCAGGGTAGAAACCTTGGTGAGATCACGAGGGAGAATCCTAAGTACTATAACGTCAAGGAATTCGGCAGGGCTGACCTGTATTTCTTTGTTAGAACTGGTGGTCTTGGACTGAAATCATTTTTTAGAACTGATAGTGTGATAGTGGTTGAGGATATTATCTCAGCAATCAAGGTTGGCAGGTATAATGATACTGTTAGCCTCCTGTCTGCTCATGTAACGGACGATCTCATCATTCGCCTTAGTAAGGTGTATGGTAAAATCATGCTCTGGTTAGATCCGGACAAGAGAATAGAAATGATGAAGTGGGTTCAAAGGTACAAAGGTCTGGGGTATGATATTGGCTATGTGAGGTCAAGTAGAGATCCTAAGTATTATAATCAACTAAAGGAGGTAGAATAGGAAAATGTATTCAAATATAATTGTGAAAGAAATATGTGATGAAGAGTTGTTACTTGCACGTGGCGTAAAGGATTTATATTTTGTTCGGATGATAATTGATTCAAAAACAGGACCAATTAAAATAGGGGTTTCTCTTAATATGAAATCTCGTTTAGTTGGTATCCAAAATGGTAATCCTTATGAAATTGAGGTTGTGTGTATTGTTAAAAATATGGGTTGCCAAGAATCTATGCTACATGCTGCTTATTCTAATTATAGAATGAAAGGTGAATGGTTTGAAGTGAATGATAAATTACTTGGCTTAATATCTGATATAAAAGAATGGCAAGAATCTCCATCATTGAGCAGGGATATAAAACATTTACTAAGTCCTGAATTTTTAATTTATCATACAGATGGTGAAGGTTATATTAATATGATGAATTTGTATGGGAAAGAATTATATGCAAAGAGTAAAAATATATCTCGTATACTTACTGGAAGTGAAGAAGAATTTTTACTGGAATGGGCATTAAAAATAGGAGGATAATTATGTTTTCATTAGAATCATTTGTGTTAGGGATGTTGACGGTACTAATCGTATGGGCATTAATCGATATTTTACATGAAATTTTTATTATAAGGAGGAAATAAATGAATAAATGGTATGCATATAAAACCGAGGATGGGGAATTGCATGCGAAAAGGTTTCTTGACTATCGTGACATGGAAGAAATAGATGAATCCCCATTTGTTACAGCTACGATGGGTCCATTTGAGGCTTATACCCGTGAAGAGGCATTAACTATAGCGGATAGTGTTGATTATTAAAAGGAGGTAACAGATGTTAATTGATATGAATAAAATTCCAATTGTAGAATTGCCACCCGGTCTGGTACAGGACCAGATCATTTGTCTAATGAAGTTTGGGTCACACTTATATGGCACTAACACTGTTGACTCAGACACTGACTACAAAGGCATCTACATGCCCACTACCCGGCAGATACTGTTGGGGCAGGTACCTAAGTCCATCAGTCCGCCTAAAGTTAAAAAGGAAGAAGGTGTTAAGAATAGCGCCAGTGATATTGACATGGAGATTTACTCACTGCCCTACTTCCTTGAACTGGCTATGAAAGGTGAGACTGTAGCTGTAGACATGCTACACGCACCGCTTACGTGGTGTGAGATATCAAGTACTACGTGGGCATATCTTGTTGATCATAGGTCTGAGTTCTACACCAGCAACCTTAGTGCCTTAGTATCTTACAGCCGTAAGCAGGCTGCAAAGTACGGTATCAAAGGATCCAGACTGGCTGACCTTGAGTTAGTTATTAATAATCTTGAGGCATGTGATCCATCAATTCAATTAGGGGATGTATGGGAGAACCTTCCTGAAGGTGAGCATATCCACAAAGTCACTGATAGCAAGGGTATGTGGATGTATCAGGTATGTGGAAAGAAGTTTCAGGAAACTGCCAAGGTAGGTTATGTACTACCGATTCTTGTGAAGACCTATGAATCCTATGGTGAGAGAGCGCAGTTGGCTAAAGCCAACAAGGGTATAGACTGGAAGGCAGTCTCACATGCACTTCGATTTGCGAAACAGATATCACTCATTTTTCAAAGGGGTGGTTTTGAGTTTCCTCTTTTCTCTGCCCCGTATCTCAAAGCAGTTAAGCAAGGCGAATTGCTGTGGGAAGATGTCCAGATAGCCTTGGAACATATAATTAAGCATTGTGAAAAGTTGGCTGAGGAATCAGACCTACCTGATCATGTTGACCGTGATAAATGGTATGACTGGTTGGAAAAAACAATGCTGGATGAGGTGCTTGGGAATGGATAGGGCACGTTCGCCATAAAAAGGAGGTACTAACAATGGATAGAATCAGAAAGATTTATTTGACTGTTAAGTATGTAATACAGGGGGACTCATGGGAAGACGCATGGGCTTGGGCTGGCATGATTGTTGACAATTGGAAAGGGAGGAAATTAAAATGAGAGACTTTAGAAGAATTCCTAAAATTATTAGATTGCTGGAAGCGTATTGGATGGCGAATCCTGATCTCAGACTGTGCCAGCTTATATCTAATGCAGTTTTCATGAGTGGGGCTTTGCCAAATGCATGGGATGATGTCTTTCATGTTGAGGATGATGTTTTTATAGTTGGCATTAATAAACTATTATATTCAAAGGAGGAGGGCAATGATAAATAAACCGTACAAAGTATATGGTGAAAACCATATTGATCCAAAAGCAATGGATCAGTTCTATTCGGCAATGGAAATGGAATGGGCAGTACAGGGTGCTGTAATGCCCGATGCTCATTTTGGGTACAGTCTGCCTATTGGTGGCGTTGTTGCCACTGATGGTGTTATCGTACCGGCATGGGTAGGCTATGACATAGGGTGTGGGATGTGTGCATATAAGACACCCTTTGACGTGGCAGATATCTATGAAAACCGTAATGAAATCTTTAATCAGATCTACAGGGATGTCCCTGTTGGTTTCAAGCATAACAAACGCCCTGCCTTTAATGATCTGTTGTTTGAAAATGGATGCACAGAATGGTTTATTGACATGTATAGGGAGAAAGGTGGCGCTAAACAGTTGGGCACTCTGGGCGGAGGCAACCATTTCATTGAGATTGGTGCTGATACTGAGAATCATGTTTGGATCATCATTCATTCCGGATCCCGTAACGTAGGGCATTCAACTGCGACACATTACATGAAGGTAGCTTCTGGTACCAACAAGGCTAAAGAGGGTCATTTTGGTCTGCAGATTGACAAACAGGCTGGGAGTGATTATTTTATGGACATGATTTTTTGTCTTAATTTTGCCCAAAAAAACAGGGATGTTATTCTGGATCGTGTTATAGGAGCTATATACCATGTAACAGGTAAAACTACGTCATGGAACCCAAAAGAAATAATTAACCGTACTCATAATCATGCTCTGTTTGATCTTGATACGGGGCTATTGGTACACAGGAAGGGAGCAACACATGCCGAAAAAGGAATGCTTGGTATCATCCCCGGTAATATGCGAGATGGATCTTTCATCGTTCGAGGCAAGGGTTGCAGCATGGCTCTTAACTCAAGCTCCCATGGAGCAGGGAGAGTTATGTCACGAAAACAGGCAAGGTCGGATATCTTTCTACAAGAATTCCATGACCAGCTGTATGAGGTTACTGCCAAAGTGGATGCCACTACAATCGATGAGTCCCCGGATGCGTATAAACCGATCCAACAGGTAATGGATGACCAGAAAGATCTGGTAGAAATCATAACTCATGTTACACCAATCATTAACATCAAAGGTTAAAAGGGGGGAATTAAAATGGATCAAGCAGCTAATGTACAATTTCAAGTATGGTCAGATGCAGATGGAAATCCAAGAGTCATATTGGCACGGCTCAAAGATGATCTTGAACAGGCAGAGGGCGTAGCAGTATGTAATGCAATAGATGATCCTGATTTGTCGATTGGCTTACGTGCTGCAGCCGGTAGATTGATTAAAGCTCTAAATAATCAGCAGTCCTCACATCGCATATTGAATGAGGATGCCTTGGCTACCATCAAAAAATATACCAATCGTGGTTTCTATTACAATTCATTTTATCAGTCATAAAGGAGGCTTATGTCACAATCAGATCTAACTGTTGTTAAATCTTTATTAGATAAAGATATCTATATTAAGTATTACAACACTGTATATAGTATATCTAATTTACCTAAAGAGATTAAAACGATACTACAGACAATTAAATCTTATTATGAAAAGTATAAAACAGTTGACTCTATAACATTGGTGGAACTTCAGACCTACTTTGAGTCCGAAAACCCCATGTTAAAGGAGTCCGCTGTTTATTCGGATTTCTTCACCAGAATTTCAGCCTTGGATCTTGGCAACCTTGAACTGCTGGCTGATATTATCCAAGGGGTTGCATGGGATCATTACCTGTCCCAAATCGTTGTGTTAGGTGAACAGCATCTATCTGATAGTAAGAAAGTGGTAGTTGAGGATATCGATAAGATCGTTACCCAGTTCAAAGATACTATAGTACAGGTATCTGATGTTGAACATGATGTATGTAGTTTAACATTGGCAGAGATGCTTGAACAGGCTGAGGGTGGCGGTCTTGCGTGGAGAGAATCTCCATGGCTGAATAAACATTTAGGCTCAATCAAAAATAGAACATTAGGGCATGTATTTGCTCGACCAGATGTAGGCAAGACAGCTTTTGCTGCTTTTCATGCACCTGTGTGGGCTTTTAGACTGCATGATATGGGGGAGGGACCGGTACTATACCTAAATAATGAGGAGGCTATTGATAAGGTACGTCTGAGGTCATTCTGTGCTGTAGCACGGTGTACAGAGGCTCAGTTGTATGAGGATCCGATGACTGCGCAAGACAAATGGGATAAGATTGATGCTTATATAAAATTTATAGGAGGTGTATCACATATAGATTATGTTGAGACTCTTATAAAACATTTTAAACCCGGGATGGTGATCATTGATCAGGGTCCCAAGATTCAGATTCAGACTAAGGAAACGGATGTAAAGCGTTTGCAGATCTTGTATAACAGATACCGTGAAATGGCAAAAGAATATGATACCCGTATCATGTGTCTGGGTCAAGCTGATTCAATGGCAGAGGGTAGGCTGGTACTGTCTAAGAACAATTTGGACAACTCCAAAGTAGGGATCCCCGGTGAGTGCGACTGGATGCTTGGCATAGGTATGACAGCAGAGGAAGGCATGGAGGCTACACGTTGTATCTCCATCTGTAAAAATAAATTAACCGGTGGCTACGGCTACCAGTACTACCAATTTGACATTGGTAAATGTCAGTTCAAGGAGGGCTAACATGAAAATATTTTTAGATTTAGATGGCGTACTCGTTGACTTCAATGGTGGAGTACAGAAGTGGTATAACATAACATTTACTGAGGAAGAGCAAAATGTCTGGGAATATGACCTAAAATCCCATGGCTTTGATCATGACGCCTTCTGGCAAGGTCTTGGTTATGACTTTTGGAAAAATCTTGAATGGACTCTTGAAGGCAAAGAGATCTTTTCTTTAGTACAGGCTTATAATGAGAATATCACAATTATGACTGCGCCTCCATGGTCCTCACCCGGTGCCGTTGATGGCAAGAAGGAATGGATGAAAAAGAATCTTCATTATATCTGGAAGAAGAGACGCTTTGCTTTCACTTCCCGTAAGGATCTGTTCGCCCATCCCGGTGCTATTCTGATTGATGATAAGGAAGAAAACATTGATGAGTTCCGTAAGGCAGGTGGTTATGGTATACTTGTGCCACGTCAATGGAACAAACTCAGAGGTGTGGATATTCTTGCTTGGTTAGATAAGAGCTTGGATGACCTATTGGTGCCATTCTAATGAATAGAGTACTGGGTCTGGATGTAGAGACAAGGGTGTTCCCGTATGCGCATCCATGGGTAGCCGATTCTCAGTTAGTAGCAGTAGGACTGGCTGATGAGTTAGGCTGGAAAAAGACATGGTTGTTCTTTCATAATTTGCATACGTCCTTGCAGTCCCAGCGTGAAATGATAGAGGAAATACAGGCTGAGATTGACAAGGCAGATATGTTAGTAGGACATAACATTAAGTTTGACTTAAATTGGATGCGGTATATAGGCATTGAATTTGATCGATGCAGGATATGGTGTACTCAGGTAACTGAATTCTTATTACGTGGTCAAAGGATGGGGGAATTAAAATTATCTGACCTGTCTAAGCAGTACTTGACCATTGATAAAAAAGATAAGGTTGCCACGTTCTGGGATGCAGGGTGGGATACAGAAGACATACCAACAAATGTTTTGTTACCATATCTCGAGCAGGACTGTATCAATGCTTTGGCAATATACCAACGTCAAAAGGTACGCATACAAGAGGAGGGTATGGGACGTATCAATTTAGTACAATGCGAAATGATTAAGTCACTCAGTGAGATGGAGTGCAATGGTTTAATGTTTGATTATAAAATAGCAGAAATGCATGAGGAAGATCTAAGAGCAAAGTTGCGTGTAATCGATGTAGAATTAAAGCTGGCTTTTGGATTTGATTGCAACATGAATTCTGGTGATGAATTGTCAGTAGCCCTGTTTGGTGGTTTACTCAAGGTAGAAGGTGAGGAGTGGATAGTAAAAGAATTTAAACATCACTCTACCTATAAACCTTATAATGTTGTACGTGAGGTTCCTATGGAGGGTCTTGGGTTTAAGCCACCTAAGGGTTCTGAGCTAAAGAAGAAGGGCTACTATAGCACTGACAAAACCGTGTTGAAGCAGCTTAAAGGGAAACGTAAAGTTCAAAAAGAAGTTGTCGAGTTAATGGCGAAACGTTCAGGACTTAATCAGGCAGTAAAGTCTCTGGCAGGTGATGGTAAGAATGGTAAGGGTCTAATTAATAAGGTCCAGCCTGATGGTTGTATACATCCCTCACTTAACCAGACCATAGCCAAGACTGGACGTTTAACCAGTTCGAATCCTAATGGACAGAATTTGCCTCGTAAAGGTACGTCACCCTTGAAGCAATGCATTATACCACGGTTTGATGGGATTCTAAATGTTGATTTAGCACAGTTAGAATGGAGGGTGTGCGCTTTCTTATGCCAAGATCCTACCATGATCCATGAAATACTTAATGGTGTGGATCAGCATGCGGATAATGCCATCAAGTTTTTTGACGCAAAGTTGGGTACACCTGACTTCGATGGCAAGCGCACCACTGCCAAGATCATGACATTCAGATTGATCTATGGTGGCACTGCCTATGGATTTTATATGGATTCTAAGATGCCTTCCTATTCACGTAAGAGGTGGATAGAAATTGTGGAAGCACTCTATAAAAAGTATCCTATGCTGCAGAAGTGGCAAGCTCAGTGCAAACGTATAGTGTACAGGGATGGAGGTACTTTACGTAATCCTACTGGCAGGAAATTTATCTTTCATAAACATACAACAGGTAAAAAGGAGGGACAGTATAAAGAGCAACAGATAAAAAACTTTCCAGTTCAATCCCTTGCCACTGCTGATATCATGCCACTGGCAATGGTTGTTATTTATAAGCTGTACAAAGCACGTAAGTTTAAGTCCCTTATGCTGCTGCAGGTGCATGACTCACTTGTGTTTGATGTTAAGCGTGAGGAGGTACAAGAGTTAACTGAAATGTGTATTCAAGTATTCGATGATCTACCTAAGTACATCAAGCAGGTGTTTGGATTTGAGTTTAATATCCCACTGACTGGTGACGCTGAGGCTGGTCCTAACTATGGTGATCAAAAGAAATATAAACCTTAATAGGAGGAAATTTTATGAAAGACAAAAAGATTTGTAAACAATGCAATAGAATACTATCGGCAAGTGCATTCGGAAAACGGATGCGAAACGGTAAGGAATATCTACGGTCGCATTGTAATGCTTGTCGTAGTGTATGGAATGGCGCCGTAAATACTGCTAACACTGGTGGTTGGATGCACCTATTTAGTTTTGAAAGAGATCCTATCTGTCCAATCTGTAATGACAGGGAAGTTTTAGAGCATCATCATTTCTTAGAGAAAGTCAAGGATAGAAGTAGATCAGTTAGTGGATTGATGCAGAAATTAGCTATAACTCACGATGACGCTTACAAGATTATAGATGAATTGTTAGTTACATTGGGAGTATGCATTTCATGTCATAAAAAACTTGACAGTACAAAGCTGCCTAATCTTGGGTATTCGGATGATGAAATGTTTGCTATGGTAAAAACACAGTGGACAACATATGGTAATGGTTTAATCTGGTCTAAAATGGAAAGGAGAAAAAATGGGGATAACATATACTATGACCACGGCAAAGGATATGATTACTAAGACAGGCGGTACTGTCAGTGGCAACGTGATCAGGCATAAACGCCCGGGTATTAAGGTGCTGGGGGCTATCGACTATCTGGTTCATAACTGCAAACATATATGGCAACATGACACAGAAAAGGAGGCTGTGAAAAGTGTGTAAGTGTACGATATGTGGAAAGTCCCTATCAACATATAACAAGGAAGATATTTGTTTTTGCCATCAAAATATGCCTAAGTATGAGTATATTTCTATAACAAAATGTGGTGGATTTACATCTATCAGTGACAGGGGTAGTCAAGGAAGGGGGTTTTTCCCACTGCCGGGAGATCCCCGGTACAATAACATTGCCTTTAATAAGGTATATATCAAAGAGGAGATTAATATATGCAATCAGTAATTAATTCAATTGACAGGTCTAAGTCCTATGGTATCACAGTACATGTGCAGGAAGGTCAGTGGGAAAACAAGTATTTCCTACATAACAAGTATAGCAAGGGTGCTGATCAGATATGTCTGAATGCCGGTATCGGTGCTACCATAGAGTATGACAAGGTTAAGAATTCGAAAGGATTTTACAACCTTGAAAACTTGGTAGCCATTTCGCAAGGAAATCCACAGGGGGAAGCTGCACCAGCAGGGCAACCTGCTCCTGCGCCTAAAGCAGTAGCACCTAAGGTATCAACTGCCCGTAACAAGGCACAATTGATACGGACAGATGCGCTTGGCGCATCCATATCATTCCATGACATGCTTGTTAACACTGGCATACTCAAGGCTGCAAAGAATTCAGCAGATCTTATGTTTGATGCAGTTATGGATGTAGCTGAGAAGATGTTCATGTATATTGGCAATGGTAGTACTGGCGATGCGCAGGAGTCCAACACTGTGGATCTTAAACAGACAGTCCCTCCTGCAGGTACTGGGGATGCTGCCCCGATGGCTCCTGCTGGTGATGGTGAGGAAGACATCCCGTTCTAAAGGGCATTAAATATACAGGGGTGTACACTACGTACACCCTATACAAACTTAAAGGAGGTACTAAATGTCAAAACCATTTCCTAAAATATGGGCACTGGGTCACCGGCATACTCATAATATATTTCGTGGTCCTTGTGAGATCACGGAGAAAGTAGATGGCTCACAATTCGCTTTCGGAAGAATTAATGGTGAGATTGTGATGCGTTCTAAAGGCAGGGAGATCCCTGATATAGAATGTGATGATAAACTGTTTAAACCGGCTGTTGATCACGTCAGGATGTTCAGACATCTGGTACCGGACAACACCATGTTTTATACTGAGACGCTCTGTAGACCTCGTCACAACGTCCTAAGGTATGACCGTACACCTGATGGCTATATGGCACTATTCGGAGTCCTCAACGTTGAGGGTGAGAAGTTTGTGACTGATTATAACAATCTGTCTCACTGGGCATCTGTCATGGAGATAGAAGCTGTACCAGTTCTATTCTATGGTCAATTGATAGTACCAGTTGAGGGTGACGCTACCAATGATGATCGCAAAGGCGCTGAGGTAGCGATTAAACTTCTTGAAAAGGAGTCCTTCCTTGGTGGCACTAAAGTAGAGGGCATCGTTATTAAAAACTATGCCCATGATTTCTTGATTGGTGGTCAGCAGTATGTCCCTATCCAGATGGCTAAGTACGTATCTGAGGTGTTTAAAAAGCAGCATGACAAGAATGCCTATGGTAATAAGGCACGTAAGCAGTCTATCGATGAGTTTATTAAATCCTTTAGGACAGAGGCACGGTTTCAGAATGCCGTTCAGCATTTACGTGAGGATGGTAAACTCTTAGGTGAGCCTAAGGACATTGGTTCCCTTATCCCTGAGATCAATCGGGACTTCGATGAGGAAGAATTATGTGGCTTCATTGATCACATAACTGACAAAGTGGTTGGGGATTATGTGAAGCAGGTTAGACGTACTATCATTTCAGGTTTTCCTGAATGGTATAAAAAACATCTGGCAACAGGTGGCATAAATGGAGCATTT
>Ga0164313_10004115_pt1 | contig 12998 bp, 7 predicted proteins | sample GuaBasSedimGuay4_FD_113735 | JGI IMG/M metagenome (GOLD analysis project Ga0164313, IMG submission 113735) | Subseafloor sediment microbial communities from Guaymas Basin, Gulf of California, Mexico - Guay4, Core 4569-4, 0-3 cm | ecosystem: Environmental > Aquatic > Marine > Hydrothermal vents >... | reverse complement strand
CCAAGCCTATAAGACAGATAAAATGATGAGCCCAGAGCCAAATATGGTAAGTGGTGGTAGAGCTAATCCTTTAGGAATACCCTATCTGTATTTAAGTGATAATCCTGAAACAGTTCTTTATGAAGTTCGTGCTTCATACTTGGACGAGCTTACTATCGCCACTTTTCATCTAAAAAAAGAATACAATTCTGTTAAAATTGTCGATTTTACAGAAGATACATCGCTATTTCAACCAACCAAAATAAATGAAACAATAAAGGCTAAACTATTAAGAGATAGAATTAGCCGTGACCTTTCAAAGCCAATGAGAAGGTATGATACTGAAATTGAATATATACCAACTCAATTTATTTGTGAATTCATAAAAGTCTTTACAGGTGCAAGTGGAATTAGATTCAGTAGTTCTTTGCATCCTAGAGGTAAGAATATTGTCATTTTTGACCAAAAGATTATGCGATGCGATGAAGTAGAACTAAGAAAGGTAAATAGAATGAAATTAGAAGCAATTAAACATAGGTAAAAACTATTGGATTATAAAAACACATGGTGGTAACATTAGCTCATACTTGATACTATTCTACCCTCCGTAAATATAAATCGCTTTATCGTTGCCCCCCATTTCTACCCCTATTTATTCTTTGCTGTAAATAAAGAATTTCCGTCATTAAATTTCCGGTCAAGCAAAAGATCAACCATCTGTACACCATTCATCATACTTCCATATAATCCGTGTGCAAATTTTGGTTGGTAAAGGTTCTTAACCGGAGTTTTAAAAGGCAAGCGCTTTGGCCCGAATTGTGTAACAATTGCTGCCATGTCGTAGATGCTTCCGGTTGGGGACCCTGAGTAACGCGAAAAAGTAGCCGGTGTAGAAATGTCTTTAACCACAATATGTTTACTTAAACCAGGAATAAAATATTTCTCTGCTATATTAATGAAGAAGTCTCCCCAGCGTTCTTTCTCGGCTTTGTATCTTTCAGGGTCACTTTTTCGCCATTCAAGCCAATTGCCAATGCCAAAGGGGGTACATCTTATAGTCACTGTGTTTTTTGATCCTGTAGTAAGCGATGGGCAAATGACTGCAGCATGGAAACAATCTTCAGAAAAAGCATTTTCACCTGCCAGGAACCCATCAAAAAGTTTCTCAGAAGTTCCAAGTCCGGTAGAGACAACATTATAAGGATAATCAAGGTCCATACTTGCCAGGTCTATTTTATCATCCAAACCAAGGGCGATATTAATTGATGAAGTGGACATAACAATGTTTTCCAATCGTTTTATATATTTATCAGGTAGATTTTTATCTCCAACCAGCTTTCTCATTGCCACCATCGGATCAATAGTTGTAATTACAGTATCAGCTTTGATTATGGCATCGTCTCCTTTCACTTTAACTCCAACTGCCCTGCCATTATTTACAACAATTTCCTCTACTTCTGCATTCAGTCGAACTTCTCCATTCCATTTTTGAAAAAGTTTAGTCATATTTGCAGGAAATTCATCAAAATAGCCATATGGCCTGAAACATCTTGTCATTGATGAGAGCATCGCCCCTGTAGCGTAAATTGATGAAGCCCTGCTGGAAGGTACTCCGGAAAAGGAAGTAAATGTTTCCATTACTTCACGAAGCCTTGGATTTGTGATACCAAACTTGTCAAGTAATTCGGAATAAGTACGATTAAGATTTGAAATTACTTTTGGTGCTTTAAATGGCGTAACAAGTGTATCTTTTAGGGTAGGGATCACTTTCAGTTTTCTGACTTGGGAAAACATAGATATGGAGTAATTCATAAGCTTTTCAATCTTATCAGCATCATCAGGAAATTTACTTTTAAGATAACGGGTGAAATTTTCCGGACCGGCCGGAATTTTATATTCGTCTATTTCATCCCCATTGACCACAATGCGCCTCATAAAATCTTTTTCATAGGATTTTAATTTTATTTCAATCCCAAGGTATTCCATCATTTCAATAATATCCGGAAAAAGCTGTGTAGTTTCGAAAATGTAATCCCCTTTTTGAAAAGCGGTACTGTAGCCTCCAACATAACTATTTTTGTCAAGGATCAGGGTTCTTTTACCTTCTGTATTTTTCAACCACATCAGAGCGGTGGATAGTCCACTAATTCCTGCTCCAATTATAATTAAATCGTAATAATCATTTCCTGAATAGTTTGATTTGATTTCGTCTTTGGATAGCTTAATTTTTGTTACCATTTTTAAATATTATTGATTTGAATAAATGATTACTTCGCCTGAAAGTTTTGAATAATCCTGTAATATAAGAATTGTATAGGTTCTTTTACCTTACAAAAGCACTATTTACTTATAAAAAACTAGAACTAATTGAATTCGGAGTAAGCATCTACAATTAATCATTTATTAAGTTTTATTCAATAATTTTTCAAGTTCAAACATTTCATCCCTGAACCTTGCTGCTTCTATGAAATCCAGTTTTTGTGCTGCCTGCTCCATTGACTTTTTAGCCTTCTCTATGGCTTTACCCAAAGCTAGTTTGTCCATATATCGAACTACAGGGTCAGCTGCAACATCTGGTTTATCAGGCTCTGAGTAGGCTTTCCTGCCTTTACCACTTTGCATTTTGGCAAGCACTGATTTTGTAGATTTTTGAATTTGAGTAGGGGTAATCCCGTTTTCCTTGTTGTAAGTAATTTGTTTAATCCTTCTCCGGATGGTTTCGTCAATAGTTCTTTGCATAGACCTGGTAACCTTATCGGCATACATTATTACTTTGCCATTAATATTTCTGGCAGCGCGCCCCGATGTTTGGGTGAGGGCCCTTTCCGAACGAAGAAATCCTTCCTTGTCAGCATCTAGGATTGCGACCAGAGAAACTTCAGGAAGGTCAAGCCCTTCCCTGAGTAGATTGATACCAACGAGCACATCAATGATCCCTTCCCTGAGATTTTGCATAATCTCAATTCTGTCTATGGTATCAATATCAGAATGGATATAGCTACATTTGATATCCAGCCTGATTAGATAAGCTGAAAGTTCCTCTGCCATTCTTTTAGTTAAGGTAGTAACCAGTACCCGTTCATTTTTTTCAATCCGGAGATGAATTTCATTAAGTAAATCATCAATCTGATTAAGGCTGGGTTTAACTTCAATAGCCGGATCAATTAATCCCGTTGGCCGGATTACCTGCTCCACAATAACACCTTCTGACTTTTCCAGTTCATAATCAGCCGGTGTGGCACTCATATAAATGGTTTGATTAGTCATGGATTCAAATTCCTCAAACTTCAGGGGCCGGTTATCAAGTGCAGCCGGAAGCCTGAAACCATACTCTACTAAAACCTGTTTTCGGGAATGATCACCTCCATGCATGGCCCGTATCTGGGGTATGCTTACATGACTTTCATCAACAACCATTAAAAAATTATCCGGGAAATAATCCAGCAGGCAAAAAGGGCGGGTTCCAGGTGCGCGACCATCAAAATAGCGGGAATAGTTTTCAATACCGCTACAATAACCCAGTTCTTTTATCATTTCCAGGTCATACCTGACTTTTTGTTCCAGTCTCATTGCTTCCTGGTGTTTCCCGATTTCTTTATAGTAATCCACCTGCTTAAACATATCACTTTCAATCTCAGCAAGGGCTTTATTGATCCTCGGCCTGGTGGTAACAAATATGTTTGCTGGGAAGATAACGGCCTGATCCATAGATTCTTTTGTTTTTCCCGTTAGAGGGTCAAAAGATTCAATTTCTTCGATTTCATCTCCCCAGAAAATTATTCTAAGAGCTGTGTCTGCATAGGCAAGGAATATATCAACTGTATCACCCCTTACCCTGAAAGTTCCCCTGGAGAAGCTGACTTCATTTCTCGAATATAAACTATCCACCAGTTTTCTCAGAAAGAGGTTTCTGGTAATGGTCATTCCTGTCTGTATTAAAATAGTATTGTCATGAAAATCAGCAGGGTTGCCAATACCGTATAGGCAGGAGACTGAAGACACTACAATCACATCCTTTCTGCCAGATAATAGAGCAGAAGTGGTGCTTAATCGGTATTTCTCAATTTCTTCATTGATAGAAAGGTCTTTTTCAATATATGTATTTGTAACTGGTAAATATGCTTCCGGCTGATAGTAATCGTAGTAAGAAACAAAATATTCTACCAGGTTATCAGGGAAGAACTGTTTAAATTCACCAAATAGCTGTGCTGCAAGGGTCTTGTTGTGACTGAGAACCAGTACCGGTCTTTGGATTTCCTGAATAACATTTGCAATAGTAAAGGTTTTTCCGGAACCAGTAACCCCAAGTAGGGTTTGATATCTGGTTCCTGACAAAAGACCCTCCATTAGTTGCTTTATTGCTTCCGGCTGGTCTCCCGTTGGTTGAAATTCTGATGTTAGTTTAAAATCCATTCCATATGATTATTTATCAAAATTAGTGCTTTTCCATGGTTTATGCATACTTCTGCCAATAAACCAGTAATTGATAAAAATGTTTTTGGGAGTGGCCTTAGTGAATATTTCGCCATAACCCATAATAAGCAGGGTATCCGTATTTCTATTGAGGCTTTCGATAGGATACAATTTGATGGTCTGGTAATTTGAGTAAATAACTTAGTTGCAAATATAATGGAACTTTCCTTAATTATATAGCAGGAACTATGTTCCGTTTTGCAAAATCCACGGATAATATCGGGCTTAATAGATATATTTTATTTTGCATGGGGTTTTTAAATCCTATTGAATAAATCAGTCTGGATTATACTCAAACGATTAAAAATGTATAAATATTCATATCTGTATATGTTTGGCATCAGATTTTTTTATAACTTTATGTACTGAATCTATAGTGCTTAAATATTTTTAGCTATTAAATTTATATGGGAATTTTCTAACATTTTAAATATAAATCCAAATGAACACCTATTCTTTACTAAGAATTACTGAAGAAGAAGGAATAAGTCAGGTAGTAATCACCAGGCCGGAAGCAATGAATGCTTTAAATTCTGAATTCTTTGTGGAGTTCGGGGAGTATCTTACGAATCTGTCTTCTGATATAAGAGTGATGATAATTACAGGGGAAGGAAAGGCCTTTGTTGCCGGGGCTGATATTTCGGAAATGGTAAATATGGACCAGGAGCAAGCTTTGGATTTTTCAAATACGGGGCAGGAGGTCTTCCTATTGCTTCAAGATCTGGAAATTCCGGTTATCGCCGCTGTAAATGGTTTTGCACTTGGTGGTGGCTGTGAACTGGCTATGGCCTGTGATATTCGTTTAGCCAGTAATAAAGCAAAGTTTGGTCAGCCTGAGGTCAGCCTTGGGCTTATTCCAGGCTACGCCGGTACCCAACGAATGCCCCGGCTGATTGGATTAGGAAATGCTTTGTATTATTTGATGACCGGTGATTATATGAATGCAGGGGAGGCGCTGAGGATTGGCCTGGTTCAGAAAGTAGTTGAACCTGATAATTTACTTGATGAGGCCCATTCTTTGGCAAAAAAAATAATTTCCCGTGGTCCGGCTGCTGTTGCTAAAGTGAAAAAAGTTGTAAGGGAAGGTTTGGTACTTGGTATGCAGGCTGGTTCGGAGCTGGAGAAAAATGAATTTAGCTCTCTTTTTGGAAATGAGGGAACAGAGGGGATGAAAGCATTTCTTGAAAAAAGAAAACCTGATTGGAATTAGTAAGTTATCTTTTAAATAAAAAATATGGAATATTCAAAAAGATTATCAAATGTATCTGTTTTGGGTGCTGCCGGAAAAATGGGCAGCGGCATCCTTCTGTTAATGTCTCAGGAAATATACGATTTGAGCAGATTTCCGGAAAATGAAGGAAAAGAGTTCAGGTTAAATGCAATTGATATTTCCACCGAAGGTTTGCAAAGTGTTTTAAAGTATATTGAAAAACAAATACGGAAATCAGCAGAAAGGAAACCGGAGAATATTAGAAAATATTTTTCTTCATTTGATCTGACTGATGAAGAAATGAAAGAAGTATATGTAGAAGCTGTTCTTGCCCTGATTCATCCTTCTACAAACCTTATGGATGCATGTACTTCAACGCTTGTGTTTGAAGCGGCAAGTGAAAATAAAGATCTGAAAATTAAACTATTTTCTGATATTGATAAGAATAGTGATCTATCGCCCTGGTTTTTTACAAATACTTCTTCTATCCCCATTCATTATATTGATGAAAAAGCACATCTTAATGGAAGGGTTCTGGGTTTCCATTTCTATAACCCCCCGGCAATACAAAAACTTGTTGAGCTGATAAAAACTGAAAATACTGTTCCTGCATTAACAGAAACTGCATATAAACTTGCAAAACGCTTAAGGAAGATTATTGTCCCTTCAAATGATGTAGCCGGATTTATTGGAAACGGCCATTTTATGAGGGATGCATTGTATGCAATTTCTGAGGTGGAAAGGCTTTCGGATGATATGGATTATATTAAAGCTTTATACACCATTAATACCATCAGTCAAAGGTTTTTAATAAGGCCAATGGGGATTTTTCAGCTTTGCGATTATGTTGGTATTGATGTTGTGCAATTTATTTTAAAAGTGATGAATCCCTATGTACCTGAAGAAAATCTATATAGTGATCTTCTGGATAAACTGGTGGATATGGGAGTAAAAGGGGGGCAAAACCCTGATGGTTCTCAAAAAGATGGTTTTTTAAAATATGAGATGGGGAAGATCATTGGAGTTTTTGATGTGACTAAAAATAAATATATTGATGTACAGTTGTTTAAAAAAGAGCTTGATGAATCCCTGGGGCCCTTACCTGAGACTTATAAGCCATGGAAAGAAATTATCCGTGATTTGGAAAAGGAAAATTTGTTAAACACCATTTTTTCAGAACTAAAACAACTAGATACAGCAGGCGCAGAATTAGCCATTAAATATGGACTTCGATCAAAGGAAATTGGTTTTGATTTGGTAAAAGATGGCGTTTCCAATACTGAGGAAGATGTAAACAAAGTATTGTTAACAGGGTTTTATCATGCTTATGGACCGATTAATAATTATTTCGATAAATAGTAAGTTCCAAATAACAACCTAAATTTTTATTAATATGAATTTTGAATATACAGAAGAACAGGAAATGATCCGGCAGGCTGCACGTGATTATGCTCAACGTGAGTTGATAAAAGATGTAATAGAGAGAGATGAAAAGGCAGAATATCCAACAGAGCATATAAAAAATCTTGCAGAACTTGGATTTATGGGGATGATGGCTGATCCGGAATATGATGGAGGTGGAATGGATACGGTTTCCTATGTCATGGCAATGGAAGAAATATCAAAAGTTGACTCAGCAGTGGGGGTAATTATTTCAGTGAATAACTCATTGGTGAATTGGGGAATTGAAGAGTATGGGACAGAAGCCCAAAAGGAAAAGTATTTAAAACCTTTGGCAAGGGGAGAGGTTACCGGTGCATTTTTGCTTTCAGAACCTGAAGCCGGTTCTGATGCCACTATGCAAAGAACAACAGCTGTGGAAGATGGGAATTACTATATTTTGAATGGTACAAAAAACTGGATTACTTCAGGAGGAACAGCAGCTATCTATCTGGTAATTGCTCAAACACATCCGGAAAAACGCCATCATGGGATTAATGTCTTCATTGTTGAGAAAGACACCCCGGGTATCACTGTGGGTGTACATGAAAATAAAATGGGAATGAGGAGTTCCGATACGCATTCAGTGATGTTTACCGATGTAAAGGTGCCCAAAGAGAACAGAATAGGTGAAGATGGCTTTGGTTTTAAGTTTGCTATGAGAACATTGGATGGGGGTAGAATTGGTATTGCTGCCCAGGCCGTAGGAATTGCAGCAGGCGCTTTTGAAAGGGCGGTAAAATATGCAAAGGAAAGGAAGGCTTTCGGGACAGAAATTGCTAATCATCAAGCAATAGCTTTTAAGATAGCTGACATGGCTGTTAAAATTGAAAATGCCAGGTTGCTTACCCTTAAAGCTGCATGGTTAAAAGATCAGGGAAAACCATACAGCCTTGCGAGTGCTATGGCTAAAAAGTATGCTGCTGATATTTCTATGTGGGTAACTACTGAAGCAGTTCAGATTTTTGGTGGCTATGGTTATGTGAAAGAATACCATGTTGAGAGGCTGATGAGGGAGGCCAAACTGACTCAGATCTATGAAGGAACCTCCGAAGTGCAGAATATTGTTATTTCCAGGGCTTATCTAAAAGATTGATGTAAATAACTATTTTAGTATTTTGTTTAATTGATTAAGTTATTATTAGGAATAATTATTTTAAGGGTTTGTAAAGAAATCAATTATGTCTAGGCCAAACTGCCATATTTTGCATTAGGGCATTGGGAAAATAAAATTTATGATAAAAATATATAAGCCAAAAAATTATATACGAATTGTAACTGCGACATCTCTGTTTGACGGGCATGATGCTTCGATCAACATTATGCGAAGGATCATACAGGCTTCGGGAGTTGAGGTAATCCATCTTGGGCACAACCGGTCAGCCATGGAGATTGTAGAAACGGCTATTCAAGAAGATGTGCAGGCAATCGCTGTAACATCCTACCAGGGTGGACACATGGAGTTTTTTAAATATATGCTGGATCTGTTAAGGGAAAGAGATTGTGCGCATATTAGAATTTTTGGAGGAGGAGGAGGAGTATTCCTTCCGAATGAAATCAGGGAACTGGAAGAATATGGAATAGCGCGTATCTACTCCCCGGATGATGGAAGAGAGATGGGTTTACAGGGGATGATAAATGATTTAATCCGAAAGTCTGACTTTGAACTGAAAATAAATAATGAAAATGATCTGATAAAACCTGTTTTCTCTGACCACTCTGCATTGGCCAGGCTTATTACCCTTGCCGAGAATCAGCCGTCTGTAATCAGCGATTTTCTTAAGGAGTCAAACAACACTTGCAAGAATGCCCCTTCCTTTGTACTTGGGTTTACCGGAACCGGAGGTGCAGGAAAGTCCTCATTATTGGATGAGTTTATCCGTAGGTTTTCAAATGAATTTCCTGAAAAATCATTAGGGGTTTTGTCAATAGATCCTACTAAAAGAAAAACCGGTGGTGCTTTACTTGGCGATCGTATCAGGATGAATGCAGTTTATTCTTCTAACATTTTTATGCGTTCTGTAGCTACCCGGCAGGCACATCTGGCTCTTTCAAAATCTATTCAGGACATTTTATGTATATATAAATCATCCGGTTTCGATCTGGTGATCATTGAGACTTCAGGAATTGGCCAGTCTGATTCAGAAATAGTCGATCTGAGTGATCTTTCGGTTTATGTAATGACTCCTGAATATGGTTCGGCGACCCAGCTTGAAAAAATTGATATGCTGGATTATGCTGATATTGTAGTAATCAATAAATTTGATAAGTCAGGGGCATTGGATGCCATCAGGGATGTGAAAAAGCAGGTTCAACGAAACAGACAGCTTTTTGACCAGGATCCTGAAAAAATGCCGGTTTATGGTACAGTTGCATCTAATTCAAGGGATATTGGTACGGACCAGTTTTATCTGGCTCTAATGGAGCGGTTAAAGATCAGTACAGAAGGTAGATTTAATCCAGGAAAGATTGAGGATCTTCCACAGTCCTCAGAAACAATAAAAATCATCCCGGAAAATAGAACAGGGTATTTATCAGAAATTGCTGAAACAGTCAGAAACTATAATAAGGAGGTGGTAAAACAGTCTGAGGCAGCGGAACAACTATATATTTTAAAGGAAAGCATTAAATTACTGGAAGATGAGGAGCTAAAGACTTCTTTGCATGAATTGAAAGCTTTGTACAGGGACAAAACAGGAATACTGAAAAAGGAAAATCTAAAAATTTTGAAAGAGTGGCCCTCAAAAATCAGGCAATATCAAAAGCATAAATTTACTTATAAAGTAAGGGATAAGGAAATAAGTATTGTGACAAGTTCAACCTCACTGGCAAATTTGCAAATACCTAAAATTGCAGTTCCTAAGCTACACTCCTGGGGTGATATATTACAATGGAACCTGAAAGAAAATTTTCCCGGAGAGTTTCCTTTTGCTGCAGGGGTCTATCCTTTTAAGCGTGAAAATGAGGGCCCTACGAGGATGTTTGCCGGTGAAGGCGGGCCAGAAAGAACAAATAAACGGTTTCACTATCTTTCAAATAAACTAGATGCAATACGTCTGTCAACTGCCTTTGATTCTGTTACGCTTTACGGGGCAGATCCTGAAAACCGCCCGGATATTTATGGAAAAATAGGTAATGCCGGAGTATCTGTTTCCTGTCTGGACGATGCAAAAAAGCTATACTCCGGGTTTAATCTAATGGATCAGAAAACCTCCGTGTCCATGACAATTAATGGCCCGGCACCCATAATGGTAGGGTATTTTCTTAATGCTGCAATTGACCAGCAGTGTGAACTGTACATCAAAAAAAGCGGTAAAGAAAAGGAAGTCGCTGATAAAATAGCCGGAATATTTAAAAAAACAGGAGTATTAAAACCTGAATATCAGGGTGAACTTCCAAAAGAAAATGATGGTCTTGGTTTAATGCTTTTAGGTATTACTGGTGATCAGGTTTTACCTGTGGATGTGTATCAGAAAATAAAAAGGGAAACTCTCTCCAAAGTCAGGGGAACTATACAGGCCGATATTTTAAAGGAAGATCAGGCACAAAATACATGCATCTTTTCGACTGATTTTGCACTGAAATTAATGGGAGATGTACAGGAATACTTTATAAAGAATGGCGTACGGAATTTTTATTCTGTTTCTATTTCCGGTTATCATATTGCAGAGGCAGGCGCCAATCCGATTACCCAGCTGGCATTTACTCTTGCAAATGGTTTTACGTTTATCGAATATTACCTGTCAAGAGGAATGAAAATTAATGATTTTGTTCCAAATTTTTCTTTTTTCTTTTCCAATGGTCTCGATCCTGAATATGCTGTAATAGGCAGGGTTGCCCGGATTATTTGGGCAAAGGCTTTGAAATTTCGTTATGGGGCAAATGTTCGGTCCCAAAAGTTAAAATACCATATTCAAACTTCAGGGAGGTCACTTCACGCCCAGGAAATTGAATTTAATGATATTCGTACAAGTTTACAGGCTTTAAGTGCCATTTATGATAACTGTAATTCTTTGCATACCAATGCCTATGACGAGGCGATTACTACTCCTACTGAGGGTTCCGTGCGCCGTGCAATGGCAATACAATTGATAATTAACAAGGAGTTGGGTTTGGTAGTAAATCAGAATTCTTTGCAGGGCTCGTTTATTATTGAGGAGCTTACAAGTCTTGTTGAAGAGGCTGTTATGAGTGAGTTTGACAGGATATCGAAGAGAGGCGGGGTACTTGGGGCTATGGAAATGATGTATCAGAGGAGTCAGATTCAAATGGAATCAATGCACTATGAAATGTTGAAGAATAATGGAGATTTGCCTTTGGTGGGTGTAAATACATTTTTATCTCAGGAAGGTTCAAAAACTATTATTCCTAAGCAGGTAATAAGGGCTACTACCAGGGAAAAAGATTACCAGGTTGTTATGATTAAGGATCTATACAAACGGTTTTCTCATAAGCAAAAATCTATTCTATTAGGTTTAAAAAGGAAGGCCCTGGAAAATGAGAATGTATTTGATCAATTAATGGAAGCTACAAAGTACTGCTCTATTGGCCAGATTACGGGTGCTTTGTTTGAAGTGGGAGGGCAATACAGAAGGAATATGTAAAGTGGCGGAGAATTTGTAACTTTGGTCAACTTAATTTTTTATCATGGATGTAAAATCAATTAACCTTGCAAACCTGTTATTATTAGCTATTAATCCAAGAGATATTTATACCCAGATTGGGGTGTTTCGCTTGGGTAAGGCTATTTTTTTAAAAAGAATTGCCCATAAACCAGAGGATATGGTCGGGTTTTCCAGGATTGCTGAGCAGACAAACTACAGATCAGATCTTATTATGGATGCTTTAAAAGATAATGAGATTCATTTTGATGAGATCCGCTTGGTTATGGGAAGAGGCGGATTGATTCATCCTGTAGAATCAGGAATTTATGAGGTGAACGATAAAATGAAAAATGACCTTGAGGAAGCAATTCCTGGTGAGGATATTATTAATCTGGGTGGTTTAATTGCCAGGGAGATTGCACATCGTCTATCTGATGCCAAAGCTTACATTGCTGATCCTGTGGTTGTTGATGAATTTTCTGACCTGGCCAGAATTTCAGGTCATCCTTTGTTGAATAGGAAGTCAATATACCATGCATTGAATCAAAAATATATTGCCAGGAAACATGCACATTCGCTTGGTAAGAAATACGAAGAAATGAAGCTGATTGTGGCCAATCTGGGCAGGGCAATAACCGTTGGAATTCATTATTATGGGAAAGTTATTGATGCTACACAAGGATTTGATGGAGATGGACCCTTTTCACCGGTTGCCTCGGGTTCTCTACCAATTGGAGACTTAATTCGCTTATGTTACAGTGGGAAATATACCGAGAAACAAATGTTGAAAATGATAAGAGGTGAAGGAGGTTTGTATGCATACCTTGGATCCTCGAGCGGGTATGAGGTAGATAAATGGGTCCAGGACGGGGATGAGAAAGCCAGGTTTTATTTTGAGGCTATGGCATATCAGGTGGCAAAAAGTATTGGTTCTATGTGTATGGCATTTCCGGAAAAGGCCGATGCCGTCTTGATTACCGGGGCTATGGCTAATAGTAAATACCTGGTGGATTCACTTGTTTCAAGAATTGCCAAAATTGGGAATGTACATATTTATCCGGGGGATGATGACCTGGATGCACTTGCATGGAATGGTATGATGATGCTTAAAGGTGAAATGAAATCACAAGAATATTGATAAATACTTTTTCAGAAAAGTCTGAAAAACTTGCTAATTTGATATTAACTTACAAATGTTTCGTACTTAAAGTTAGTTGTGTGATATTAAATAAGTTATAAAATCCATAATTTTATTATATCCCTGATAATTAATTACTTAATATTTCCATTTT
>Ga0164313_10004114_pt1 | contig 12999 bp, 18 predicted proteins | sample GuaBasSedimGuay4_FD_113735 | JGI IMG/M metagenome (GOLD analysis project Ga0164313, IMG submission 113735) | Subseafloor sediment microbial communities from Guaymas Basin, Gulf of California, Mexico - Guay4, Core 4569-4, 0-3 cm | ecosystem: Environmental > Aquatic > Marine > Hydrothermal vents... | reverse complement strand
CCATAAAGCTTTTTGAGTCCACCAAAAATCATAGAACATTTTAGAATATCTATGTGGAAAAATACTTTTTCTCTTAAAACTATTGCCGTACATCTTTAGGCCTCCAATACGCGGTTAATCCCTTCTTTCTCTTTCTCTTTGTAAGTTGTCTCCTCATCTTCTTCGATCCCCGCACTAACGATTTTATTAATTAACATTAAAAGATATATTTGCTCGTAACTACTTTCTAAATCCTCTACCATATCGTTAAAATTATTTGTTAGTTCATTAACTTTCCCTTCGTTAGTATCTCTAGTTATCATAAAATCGTCTTCTAATGATTTTGTCCTTTCTGCGTTTACTATTGCCTCCGCGCATTTGGATAAAAAGTCTAACCACCCTAAGATTTTATTATAATCATTCTCATGTTCTTTAAATGGGTTAGCCTCTTGCTCTCCTTCTTCCTTATATTTTTTCTTCCATTCCCTAGTAGATTTAAAGAATAAAATAGGCCTAGAAATTGTTATCATTTCCCTTTGAGCGGAAATAATTAACTTTAATCCCCTAACTTGATTTAAAACTTTATCATTATAAGTTACTTTCTCTGGGTCTACTCCTATCATATCCCCGTTTCGCGCTTGTTTCAAAGCATCCCTATGCCTTATTAATATCTCTAAAGTGATTTCTTTAGCTACTTCTTTATTAGGATTAAATACCTTCAAATCTCCCGGGGCATATCCCATTAGTACCGCCTATCTCCGCCAATTCCCATATCATGAGATTGTAAACTCTCTTGGCCTTTAACGGATTCATGAGTGTATTTATTTTCTTGCCCTTGAATTGCTCTAGAATAATTAGCTTGTACCCTTGTAAATAATTCTAAGAATATCTTATGATTTTGTAGCTTCATTCTATATTGAAGTTCGTAATTATCTTTACCATATCTCCCATAACGATACTCGGCTATAGATTCAAATAAAAATGCTAGCTCCTCATAAATAGCATCCATCATCTTAGGAAATGCCTCTTTACTGATAAACCCTAGTTTAATATCTGTAGCTAAATGACTTTGCGCAGTCCTTAATATTTCTTCACTCTCCTCATCAGTAAAACAATGTTGCGCCTTTCTTTTTGTCTTCCATGTTTGGGTTTTTTTATCATAAATATCTTTATAGCCTCGGATAGATTTTTCTAAGTCTTTATATTGATTTTCTAGAATAAAATGGTGGAAAGATTCGGGTTTTTGCGCAGGCTGTATTCCAACCTCATCATAATTTAAATAACTATTATTATTCTTACCCTTACCATTATCTTCGAGGAAATCATCATCCGGGAAAGCCTCATCTAAAGATTTATCCCCCTTATCTATTGTTCTAGCCTTCTCATCTAATTTCTTTATTCCCTTAACAAATTTATTAAGATACTTTCCCATTACATCTTACCTAATAAATTATTTACTCCGCCTAACATCTTATTAGCTGTATAAAGAGCTTCAAAGACATGAGCATATTTATTTATAACTAAATATGTTCCTGGAAGAATAATGTTTGTTATAAGGCTAGTAAAGATTAGCCAATTAGCCCTATAGAATATAAAGATTATAAATACAATTATGTTAAAGCCAACTAATACTTTTATGATATCATTTTTCTTTTTAATTAGGTTATTCATTTTAACCTTTTCTCCTCTTTAGTTCTTCCCCTTAGTTTTCTCTCTCCAACAATAGTATTTATTCTAGCTATTGTCCTTCTAATACTTCCCCTTTTTTGTGGTGGGAATTTAGGATTTAACATATTTTTACTAGTCATTAACAAATTTATTCTCATTTCTCTATGCTTTTCCAATAGCTTCTTATCTGATAATTTCCTTAGTTCTTCGAGTTCTTTATTTCCCATTTCTTAACCTCTTATTAAGATATCCTTTATTATCTATATTGTTATCGACTTGTAAAACTAAACCTCTTTCGTGTTGATCTAACAACACTTTATTTCTACCTCTTAACTTTCTCCCCTTCCTTCCCGGAAGGATCTTACCTAATATCCTAAACGGATTCATTGTTAAGCTCCTCTGGAAATTTAAAGTTTATTAGATTGGCGAGATTCTCCGTTTTATAAATCTCTTTCATTAGTGGAAGGATCTCTAGCTTTTGGGTATTTACTGTGGCTTCCATAGTCTCCATAGCTTCGGCCATTTTTGTCATAACGTTAGCCATAGCTTCCGCTTCTTGCGCCTTGTATGTTTGAGCTTCTCCCCATTTCTGGAGTCCAATTATTCCCATGATTGTAACACAAATTATTAGCATTATCATAAAGGCATATTTTGCTATTGTTGACCACTCGATCCTTTTATTTATCTTATTTATATCTTGATATTTTGCTCTAAGATTAGCTCTCGCGATATCTATTTCAGAATGTTTAGCCGATACATTAACGCTATGTTTATCCGGACAAAAGAACTCTCCCTTATTTGTATAAATTCTATTATTCCTATCTAAGATTATTGAGAATTCATTATCCCCACTATACTCATCTAATTCATTTATTAGATAACCACCCAGTAGTGGCTTTTCCAACTCGAAGACCTCCGCCTTTTTTACTAAGGGAAATCTTCGCATATTTATAAAAACTGGATCTGTTAGTCTTTTGTCCGGTAAAACTCGTCTAATCTTTAAAGTATGAGTCCATTGTGCCTTTTTGTTTTTAATCTTTTTTATCCACCAAACAATACCAATTAATGAGAAAATAATAACTAAGGGAATTAAAACCCATGCATAAGAAAAGAGCCTTGCAAATCCCCCCGATAACATACCAGTAGCGGGATCTAAACCCTCTAACCCCATACTAAAAATAATCCCCTTTCATAGAATATAGAATATTTACTTATTTATAAACTTACCTAAATGGTGGCTAAGGGGGGAATAGGGGGAGTCCCCCCTTAAATATAAAAAAATAAAAAATAAAATGTTGTTTAACTACCCTAGAGTAATTAAGCTGTAATGGATTGTAAACCAGTTTGCTTATCGAATAAAGCCTTTACATAATAAACTAACCAAACAACACCGACGATAGTACCGATTATTGCCAAGAAGGCGATTAATCCAGTTACAAATAGTCCGAATTGGTCTTGTAACGCCGTTACATTTATAATTGTAATAGACGAGAACACAGGGCTAGCTAGTAAAGTTCCGATAATTAAAGCAGAAACTACAACCATTATAACAACGGCCATTACTGTAGTAATTGCTCCTAAAATCTCTTTAGCTTGCATGAAAAATAACCCCCTTTCAGGAAGATACAATACTTTAATCCTCTATCATTCATAAAGAATTAAACATATTATATTTTATAAGTGTTGGTGGTTACTGACTACTACTACTACTTATAATTAGCTAACATATAATAAGAAGCTAATATCATTAGGATATAAAACCCTACCCAATAGCCATCTAAGAAAGTTAAAGTTACTGTATTCATGGAAGCAGTTAGTAAGGACAATAAGAAACAAACAAAACTCATAGCCGTTAAAGCGTGCCAAAATCTCTTTTTATTTGTTGTCTTAAGCATTACATAATAAGATCCGCCAGTTCCAAATATCCAAAGAAGGAAATAGATTATAGAAAAGAATGGGGGAATAGCTGTAACTATAGAGCTTAATACTGGCATTACTCCAACACCACCAAAATCTAACATTGTCTTATACTTTTCCATGTTAAAAGCCGTTCCTAATCCATTTAGTTATATAATAAAGTGATACTAGGCCAAACAATCCACCGAAGACAGATAAAAGAAGTACTCCAGAGTCTCCGGTAAATACCCAACTTATGAATATCTTTGTAGACTCTAGAAAGCCTTTACCAGTTCCAGTTATTCCGTAAGAAGTAGCCACACTATCCCTACTACCTAAATATCCATCTTCGGGATTAGTTACGGAAGTAACATTTAATAAAACATTAGTTTGATTAGGAAGCCTTACTAAATTTCCTTGTACCGAACTTTGCGCATTAGTAAATATATCTTGGGAGTCTCCTAGGCCAATAGGATTATTATAAAACATAAATGAAATTGTGAAAGTCAATAGACAGAAAAACAATAGGCCAAACAACGCCCAACTTACCGAGAAATCCTTTAGGTTTTGATCCGCCATTTTATTTATCCTCTTGACTTGTCAATTTATTTATTAAGATTCCCGCTCCTATGACTAACCATACTAAAACACCTAATCCCATAACAAAGTTTACACCATTCAATAACCAGAACGCGCCACCTAATAGCATTACAACAACCGCATTTAGAATTATAAATTCAGGGCTACTAAAAGCCATTCCAATAACACTTAACATAAGGATTATAACGATAAAGTAATTATTATCTAGCCAATCTAAATTATCATTATTGACGACGACATAGCTTTGTTGTGCTTGTAGTAAATCGTCTTTTGATATTTCTAATACTAAAAAGCTTTCTCCTATTGTATCTACAAAATTACAATCCACAGATCCGGCGGAAGAAATAATAGTTTGATTACAACTTGTCTTATTTCCAAATTGATCTACTTGTGTTAATAAAATATTTACAGTTGAAGGAGTACCACTAGGAATAGCGAATAAAGTAGTTACTGTATTATTAACTGAAGATACAGAATAAGCAAAATCTTTTAATTGAATTATTGGGACATCATTTTGTGGATCTATATTACCGAGTAATAAATAGTTACATTGACCGCTTAATTCGTTCTCACAATCAAAGACAATATTATCAAAGAAATCTAATAGTACTCCATCTTTTACTACTGACGCGCGGTATTTGTTAGTGTTAAGATCAATATGTAAAACCGCAGTCCCACCAGTTGAAGTTAAAGGCGCTTCCACTATCTCGTATTGATCTTCACTAATATATTTTCTCATAAGTTGGATTATCGCTCCTTCGACAGTTATTAAACTATCATCTTGATATTTCACTAGGAATTCCGTAGAGTCATTACTTGCTAAATCAAATAGACTTAAGTTAATTGGATAATCTGTCATATCCGCTTGTTGGATATAATAAAATTCTGCGACGTGATTATCTGCGGAGTATCTTATTTCAGAAGCGAAATATAAACCACTAAAAGCTTGTGATGGCGTTAAGCACAAAGCGCCGTAAGTCTCATTAATGAAGTTAGCATTAACAGTAACTACAACTTCCCCCGAAGTTTTACTTATTGCTTGTGCATTTACTTCTATGTCTCCAAAGATACTATCTTTAGTTCCCTCATCATATAGAGATATATTAATTAGTAGTTCTCCACCAATTTCACACTCGGAAATATTTAAGCTAGTAACATTTTGTTGGTATGTTTGTAAATTATAAATTTGTCCGGAGATCACAGCAAAGAAAGTAAAATTAAATAGTTGTGAAGTATCGACTAATGGGAGAACTATAGAAGACACTAATAAATTTTGGCCTCCACTAAATAATATGCTTGTTGTATAATTTGTACCATTATAAGAAAATATCCCTTCGGTTAAAGTGTAAGAAGGATCTACAATAATTCTAGCTGTAAAAGTTTCTAAAAATCCCTCTACTGAAAGATTATTAAAAGTTTGGTTAATCTCTGTTAAAATATAAGTCCAAGAAGTACTAGAAGAATTTAAATTTCCGATAGTATCGTTAGCATAAACTGTTATAGTATTACTTCCACCTACAAATTCAAAAGGTATAGAATTTTTAACACCATTAATACAGCTTGGAATAGTTGTATTAATTCCATTATAATTATACCAACAATTATCTATATTTGAGTCCGATACAGTAACGTTTAGTGTTTCATTACTTCCAATTAGAAAATAGTCTTCTGTTCCATTTGGAGATTCTATAACTATTTGTGGTGATCCTGTATCTTTAGTTACTGTGAAGTTAGCTATACTTTGATTACATTCGTTTTCTATAGTACAAAATTCTACATTCCAGATAGTTGTACTATTCAAAGTCTTTGTAAATAAAATATCTGAAATCTTAATACTTGCGGTAATCCCTATACTTTGAATATTCCATAAGCTAGTTAAGTTAGTGCTTCCGGTAGCAGATCCCGCGATCCATTCAAAGCTTACGCTACTTATTGGAAGTGATAAAGCCGTTGTATTCTTATAACGATTGTAAGTTCCTACTTGATCTCCCTCTATCCTATAATATTGATTAGCTTCTAAAGTATGGTTAGTAGCAAATGTAAAAGTATCTCCAGATAAAGTAGTTGTAGTATCTATTACAGTTCCATTTAGATGAAATAGTGTTGCATTTGTCATTTCGTCACTTCCGCCCCCGTATCTTGTAATGTTGGTTAGTATAATATCTGTATTTCCTATCCTAATGAGTACTCCCGCTTGAGTTGTATCGGCAACTACACCACCATAATTTATATTATTATTTGCTAATATCTCTCCTGAAAATCCGGTTATTGTTTCGTTTAATTTCCAAACCCCCGTACTATTAGAATACCAACTAGCATTACTTAATAGAGTGTTTGAAGTTCCTGTAGCATTAAATACTTGTGAGATTGTAAATATTCCACCATTTGCCGGGCTATTCAAAGTAACATCTATAAAAGTTATATTATTCCAGAAGGCTATGTATCTTTCTTCTGTGCTATTTACTAATCTACTTTTATTATCATAACCGCTTACTCTCCAAATATGCCAATCCCCATCACTTAAACTTAATTGATCTAAATAGACTCCTAGAGTTCCACTAGAATTAGTACTTACGGCCACATCATCTAACCATAATGTAGTATTTTCTAAACCTAAATATCCATCACTAACTACCGCACTCCAATTAACTATAGGACTACTAGAACTTTGGTTAGTTGCGTTTGCCGGGCTATTCAAAGGTAAAGTTAATGTGGCATTATTCCAAAATGCTATATATCTCAATTCACTAGAGTTATATTGTACTGAATCATTCCCAAAAGCTACTACTTTCCATGTATGCCAATCTCCATCTGTAATAGTTGGAGTAAATATATATGTTCCATTATCCCCACTTGAATTAGTTGTTTCTGCTGAATCGTCATACCAATAAGTTACATTCTCTACTTCTATTCCACCATCACTTATTACTACAGTACTTGTTAGGGTTGGGGTTGTGCTACTTTGATTAGTTGCATTTGTTGGAGATATTAAAGTAGTTGTTAAACTTGAAGTTGGAGCACCGCCACCGAAAGGCACTCTTAAAGCTGTTAAATTATTAATTTCGGCTTGGCTTAAACTTCTATTCCATAATCCTATTTCGTCTACAGTTCCATTAAAAAACTGTATTCCTGTAGCTGCCCAGGCCCTATTACCAAAGTTATTAATACTCATTGTATCAGTTCCACAAGCCACATTATCAAAGAAAGTCCCATTAACAAAAATAGAACAGTTACTTCCCTCTCTCATTATAGTATACATTTCATAGTTTCCATGTACACTAGTAAATGGGTTTCCTGTAATGTCATAATTAGAAGTATCTATTTGAAATCTTAAACCTCCACCTGCTAATATTTGGAATCTATCTCTATCGGTTAAATCCCGACCACTAACTATATGTTGTTGAACACTCCAATCATCTCCGGGATAAGCCCAAAAATTAAGCGTAAAATCTGATAAATCATGGTATTGAGATAAATTAATATAGTCTGAGTTTGCTTCTTCTAAGGTAAAGGCATTACTTATTTTTCCAGTAACTCCCCTAGTTGCTCCAAAGTTTGTAGCGTCTGACCCAAAGAAATTAATTACATTTCCCGTAGTTTCGTTCAAAGCTAGATAAACTATAGCCCCTGTATCAAGGCTAGAATCCCATTGTGCCCATTCATCTACTTCTACCCCAAACATTGTAGGTATCCATTCTATACTATCTCCTTCATTAACATAAGTAAAACCTCCAATGATTAACTTTTGCCCTTTCATAATATCACTTGGATTTAATTTATACCAAACTTCTTTTTCTTCTGTATGATAACCTTCAATAGAAGTTGTACAAGTTTCTGAGTCATCATCATCTGTACAAATAGTATTATAATCCGTTACATTTTCTAAAGCAATTACTTTATATTTTAAATCTATATCTCTCCAAGTTTCTTTCATATCTTTAGCATGGAAGAACTCCCATTTATCAAAGACATCTTTATAAGCTAATCCTCTATAGTTATTAATTTCAAATTCAAAAACCTTTTCATAACTTCCATAAGGCACTAAATTAATTAATGGAGTATTCAAAGTTACATTCGCTATTACATCTCCTAGATAACTTTCTTTAATTGTAACTGTCTTACTCCCTTCGTCATAAGATTTATGATTATTAAATTGTACTGCAGAAGCAAAGCTAATTAGAAATATTCCCATTAACAAAATGACAAATAATTTATTAAATTTATTTAGATTTTCCATTTTCTCCGGGGAGATTTACAACTACAATTAGAACAGCAAACCATTTTTAATTTTGTTTTAACTCGCTGTTTATAATTACACTTGGGGCATTTTCCAACTTTCCCCCTCTTCCCTTTATCGCCTTTCTTTCTCATAACTTATTTAAGAATGACTACTATTTAAAGATTTCTTATTATCACAACCATAACCTCGATCTAGAGATACCAAAAAACATCTAGACTTCATTGGCCGTATGCATTTGAAAAGAGCAAAATAAAAGAACTTTTTATCTTACCATATTTTGGTTTAGTTTAATTGTGATAATCATAATTTTATGTGTATTTTTGAATTTATAAGTTTTTTGTTAGTTTTTTGACACCTTCATTTCGTATGGAAAGTATTATTTTACTCGTAAAAGACAGGTTAGCCACTCTAGCCATGCGACCCCCCCTTAACTTTACATGTAATACCTGACCCCATGGTGTGTGGCTAGAGTGGCTAGAGTGGCTATTTTCTAATCCTTCCATAATAATCCTAACCAAACTCTCGCTTGACCCCCCCTTCCGTCATTCATCCATTCAAATGCTTTTCTTCCAGTTTCAACCCCTATTTTCTTCATAGAAGCTCCCAAAGAACGATCTGATAAAATTCTATGTTTATTTTCTTTACACCATGACATAAATTTTTTATAAAAATCTGATTTGGTAATATATCCATCTATATTTTCTTGGGTAGTAAATAATTGTAAAAATTTATCCAAAAAATTACTTCTCGATTCATATCTTTCCATTCTTTCTTCAACAGTTCCCTCGTTTGTAAATTCTCTCTTATCTAGTAATGAACGCAAAGTAACAACACTTCTTAATGCTAAAGATTCATATTCTTCTCTTGGTATCTCCCCAAGGATATCTTTTTTCTCTGTAAAACTATTCGGAAAATCAATAATAGTCCATCTCCTATAAAAACCTATTGTTTTATCAGTTGTGGAAGGTAAATTATTAGTAGCTATTAATATCTTGGCATAATTCTTTTCTTCAAATGGATTTTTATTTTTATATTCAAATCCAATTAAATCCCCACCACTTAGTTTCTTTAATAAACTGGTTTTACTCATCTCATTAAAGTTTGTTTCTCCCATTTGACAAACTAACTTTTTATGTAATCTTGTTACTTCAAATCTAGAAGTTAATAATGTATCTAATTCAGTACTACAACAATTATTTCCACCAACAAACTTTCTCAATAATTCGAGAAATTTACTCTTTCCATTCATACCACCACCAATAAAACAAAAAATTCTATGAAGTGGCATATCTGGAAGAATTGAATATGCTAATATTTCATACAATATTTCTAGATTTTCTTCTCCAACCCAATCCCTAAATATCCTATCAATATTTGGTGTATCTGGATATTCTCCAAGTTTCCATGGGATAGGATTAGTTACAAAATATTCAGAAGTTGCATTAAATTCTTTACCGGTTGTAATATCAATAATTTTATTTTTAAATTGTATCCATGTTGGTTTAACTGGATTAGGTATATATTTTCTTCCTTCTTGTTTTAATGCATTAAGTGTTTCAGTTCTAGCCTTACTACTAATAACATCTTGATTACAATTAGAACTTATCATATTTAAAATATCAACCTCATCAACTAATTCCCATTTATATTCATATTCATCCCACAACCACCATAATTTATTTTTATCATAAAAATAGGGTTGTGCTTCTGCAAACATTTTAACTTGTGAAGCTTTATTATTCATAACTTTAATACTATTTTTTCTCTTCCAGTTTTTCCTATTTTCTTTTAATTCATCTTCTAATCCTTCTTTTTCTGCTAACCATTCTAAGACTTCCTTAAAATCAATATCTTTCATATCTTTAATAAAACTAAATAAATTCCAACTACCATCACAATGAAAACAATGTGCGGTTTCATCATTCCAACCAAAACATTTCCCCCCCTTACTAGAATGTAAAGGGCAATTAGTTGGAGATCTAGAAGTATCTACTCCAAATTCAGATAAAATACTCTCAAAAGATACTCTAGATTTTATATTATCAATAAAATCATCTCCAATATTTAAATTAATTTCAACTTTATTTTTCTTCCTTTTAGGTTTTTTATCGTATGGAGTTAAGATAGCTTTCAGTTCTGCATAATCTATAAAAGCAATATCTTTATTATCAACTAACTCATAAATATTTCCATTTGGATGGATTGATCCAGCGCCAACAACTTGTTTTCCTTCTGCTTGAATATCTGCAATAGTATCCATATTTTCCGAAAATATTTTAAAACTATTATTATTATTAGTTAGGAAGTATTTATGAAGAAGGCCACTCCCTGTTTTAACAGTAAATGTCTCTGGTAAAACTTTTACAACTTCTTTTTGAACTTCCTCATTATCAAAATCAATAATAATTAAATTCTTTTCACCACCACCACGAACACCATAGTTTCCACCATTATCTAAATGCCTTTTCAAGTTTTTGTCATTCCATGGAATAGTTTTTGTTTGCCATCCTTTCTCAAAAGGTTTCTTCCCGCTTCTTTCCAACAAGACAAAATTAATTCCATCAACCTTTAATTTATTTGGAATTTCCATTTTTACCTTTAAAGAATTTACTTGAGAACTTTTTAGAAAGAGCAATACAACTTAATTGAAAACCTTTTTCATAATCATTATGGCAATCAAGACATAACCAATGTCTTGGATATTGGTCTGCTAACCTAGAACGTTCATTTTTATTATTCCATGAATCAATAAAGAACATATACTTTGGAACATCATGTGAACTTTGTAACCTTTCCTCTGGAAAATCATTTTTACATTTCTCACACTTCATCCTTTCACCTCTATATTCCTAAGATCATCTATTTTCTTAATAATATGGGATTTAGTTTTGAAGTCCAAGATTTCAATATAAATATTATCATAATTAGTTAATTTACCAGTATAATAAAAACCATTATATAAAAATAACTTTACAACTTTACCTAAACTTTCACTCAACCTTTTTCTTATCACATCACTCATCTATTAACCTCGTCTTTATCTTAAGATTAGTAATTTTAATAATCTTATCTTTATATATTTTGTGTAATTACTTTGAAATTAAAAAAAGAAAAAAAAATAAGTTTAGCTGTAAGTTATACTTTTGGTATAACCTTAGTATAACCTTAGTATAACCTTAGTAGGCCTTTAAGCACAAATAAGAGCTATCTTTACTCTCAACTACTGTATCTACTTCCTTACCGTAAGTTTCGGATAGAGTAGAACATTTAAGATGACTTAACAATATATCTACAGCGCTTCCCTTATAGAAGTTATTCTCTTCGTCTGTTTGTACCCAAAAACCTTTAGCTATAGCTTTGTCCCCATCAATATACTTAACTTTTGACAAAGTTATTAATTCTTCTTTTGAAGGGTGTTTAACCATAAATTGTAGTAGTTTAGATTTCATTAGTTTACCGTTTTTATCTTTATCCTTAACTATAACACTAACAATCTTTACTTTACCTGGCTCTACTCCACTTCTAGGCTCTTCATTGTTTCCTATCTTCTTGTTTAATAGTTCTTCTGTTGTTTCCATTTTTTATACCTCCCTAATTTAATTGACTATGAATTTTCTCCTTATCAAGTATTTTAAGTACTGTTAATAAGATCCATAAAGAATAGAATATAGTTATGGGATATCCAATAATGTCATTAATATTATGAGCTAATCTACAAGAGTCCGAAGGGCATTTATCCTCTGCAATTGTAACTACTGTTGGGAAGTAGTCAAACCATGAAATCCTAGAGTCTATTCCATAGATTTTATATATTTCGCTATGTACTTCTTCATGCGCTTGAATAAATAATATAAAAAATATTGAAGCTATGATGAGGAAGGTTAAGGGTTTCATTCTTCAACCTCTTTTAAAATACAATCATCTCGATAAGGACATTGGTTAGGGTGACATTTCATTTTATCGACTTCTTGAAAGTGGTTTAACTTTCTGTTGTGACAATGGCCGGACATTGTTTTAAATTTATATATTGGATTTTTCATTTACAAAGTCCCCTAATCATTACAGAATATGCAATACCTAAACCAAATCCTAAAATAGTCCAACACCAAAAAGGTAGAATGTCTGTAATTCCTTTTAATTTCATTTCAAAACCTCCAACCTAAATCTAATCTCTTCACTTGGAATTACCCACGCTAAAAATCTAACATAGAATTTCATAAACTTATTGAATATTGGATTAAAGATAAAGTTAAGAAAACTTAACTTCCCAACTCCAAATATAATTTTATTCTCCAAAACTTTAAACTTGGCCTTACCATAATATGTTGGATTATCAAAGAAGTGAAAAGTAAAAGGACTAAATGCTCTTACATGAGTTGGATTAAATATAAATCCATGAAAAGAATAAAAGGGGACTGTAAACTCTAGAATAGCTCCATTCTTACAAACTCTATGTAGTTCTTCCATCAAAGGAATAAAATTAGTAATATGTTCTAATAGATGATCCCCGGTAACATAACTAACGGAGTTATCTACAAAAGGTAATTCACATTCTAAATCTACTATTTTATCAGGATTACAACCTTTTGAAATATCACAATTAATAAATCCTTTTT
>Ga0164313_10004113_pt1 | contig 13001 bp, 8 predicted proteins | sample GuaBasSedimGuay4_FD_113735 | JGI IMG/M metagenome (GOLD analysis project Ga0164313, IMG submission 113735) | Subseafloor sediment microbial communities from Guaymas Basin, Gulf of California, Mexico - Guay4, Core 4569-4, 0-3 cm | ecosystem: Environmental > Aquatic > Marine > Hydrothermal vents >... | reverse complement strand
TTACCTTTGTAAATGACTGTTTTAAAGACGAGCGTAACGCAGAAATCGGACATTATGGACAGACCCTAATTAGAGCCTGTCTATAAACTCAGGGTCTGGATCAGAATGTTCGCTATCAAGGCTTTCGAAGTTGAAAAAAGCGGAGTTTACCGATGTAATCGAGCATTTTTTCGACGAGCGTAACGCCGAGAGCGGACATTATGGACAGACCCTAATTAAGGAGAGTATTTCGTTAGTTGTTGCCAATCTTCTATTTTACCTGCAATATTACATTTGTAAGTAAAACCCCAATTTCATTTTCAATTTTTTACTAATTGTCACAAGTAGTTATTAACTTCCATTGCTTTAAAAGACATTTTATTTTCATATTTAGTCTAATTAAAAATAATTTTACTCCCTATTATAAACTTAATTCCCATTTAATACGTTATATCTTTACTTAGAATCACATATTATTTCTGAACATAAATGCACATACTCATGAGCTACAGTAATAAAGTTTCGACTACCATCTCCCAAAATAACTTAAAAGATATACTCAGGGTCATTGAATCTATTGATCAAAAACTTCCAGGCCTCGTATCGCTAACAGAAGAGGAAATAGCTGCGCTTCCCAGAATGAAAGCACACACAGAATCATTTGTCCATGAATGTTTAAAATATTCAAAGAAATATCCAAATTACATTCCTGATGATGTAGATATTCAGGAAATAGAGAAGGATGTAATGCTCATAAATTCACTTTCGCAGATAACGAATGCTTTATCGAAACTGAAAAAAAAGGTCGAGGATAATATTCTTCTTGCCGGCAGTGAAGCATATCTTCCATCTATTGCCATTTACAATGCCGTAAAGACAGCTGAAATCATTAAAAGGCATCAGGATAAAAAAAGAAAAACTGTTATGGCCTGAATAAACCACCTCGATGCAGAGCATTCGAGGTATTAAAAGGAATTGTCTATTTCTGACCGGTCGGGGAATTAAACCACTATCTTCTTTGATCACCGAAGCTTGACGCGAAGGCGGATTAAGTTCCGGTAAGTTTTAGATGCCGTGTAAAAGTTTTTTTAAAATCTTTTATAGCACTCTCCTTTCCCAGTATAATCATCACATCATGACCGGAAAATACCGTGCTGGGCTCGGGATTGAATAAGAAACCCTGTTGATGATTTTTAAAACCAATTACGGTAGTTCCTGTCTTTTTTCGGATGTCCAATTTTGATATAGGGAGATTGCGGAATTCCTCCTTCATTTCATTGTAAGTGATTTCTTCCAGCATAAAATCAGAATCGCCAAAACCGCTCAACAATTCAACAAATTCAACGATAAATGGTTTGGTTACAATATGGGCCATATGGAAACCACCAAGAGCATCCGGCATCACCACATAATCAGCACCTGCACGATGAAGTTTTTTCTCAACATTTTCGTCTGATGCTCTGGATATTATTTTGATTCCGGGATTTAATTCCCGCGCAGTAAGTGTGATATAAACATTTTCTGAATCACGCGGCAAAGTCGTTATAATTGTATTTGCCCTTTCAATTCCTGCCAATTTCAACACTTCATCCTGAGTGGCATCGCCTATAATAAAATTTAACTTCTTATCTGCTCCCGGATATTTTTCAAGAGATATCTCTTCAATATCGACAACAACAAACCGTTTCTTACTGTTGCTCAATTCCAGTGCCGCGCGTCTGCCGTTGCGGCCAAACCCACATAAAATTATATGGTTATTCAATTTACTTACTTCCCTGCTCCTCATGATACGACGAAATATTCTATTGATCTCTCCTTCAAAAATATAACGGGCTACCGTTGATATCAAATATGCAAAAAAAACGAGATTAAAAATAATATATACTGCCGTAAATAGCTTGCCCGCATCTGACAGGGGTAACACTTCGCGAAATCCTACCGTCGAAATAGTAATTACCGTCATGTACAATGCATCAACCAGAGTGTAATTTTCAATCAATGTGTAACCACTAACTCCCACAGCTATTGAAGTGATAAATAAAACAAGGGCAATAAACAATTTCTTTGCTACAACAGGCATCGTTTTAAGTATTTGTATATCTATAAGTACATGCTCAATTTATTAGTTTTTTTATAAATTGCCTACGAATCTGAAATAAGCTTGCTAAACTCAATATATTTGGGGAGCTATTTATCTTTTTTTAACAAAAATTACCATGGCTTTAAAAAGAAAAACCTGGATAAAAGAACATGTTAATCGCATCAGTGAAGCCTTCAAAAAAATCCCCCACCTTGAAGAAACCCATTATGGATCAACACAAATAGGTGATGAGCAAAAACTGTACAGAGCTGTTCAACCTACAGGACTAATGTACGGACACCCAATCAAACCTGTCATCGATTACGGCTATAAAACAAAAGGCTGGGATAGTAAAGAAAAAATGAAACTCATCATAGCTGATACACTAATGCATCAAAAGCTAATTAATAAATCGGGTGAAGATCGTGATGAGATTAGAGAGTATCTGATCCTTTTGGTTGATGAAATTAGCGATTTTTATCAAAAAAACCTGCTACAAAAAAAAATACGAACCCGCACATGGTGGGGTCGAAAAAGAACCAACCTGGAGATACTCGACCTGATTATTGACAATCGATTAAAAATAAAAGCCAAATGGCGCACACATTTCTGGGCGAGCTTCTTTAACAACAGCATGCTTTTTCTCGATGTATATATGTTTGGAAAATGGATATCTTCTGAAGATGATCATAAAAAACATGCTGACTTTCACGAGAAACAAAATCAAATCCGAATCAATTTGCTGAAACTTATTGCCGCCTCGGCTTACGCGAACAAAATTATTGAAAAAGAAGAACGGAAACTATTTGAATTCTTCCTCGATTCGGCTTTACTCTCATCAGAAGATAAAGAGGAAGCACAACGATTTATTGATTCCGGCATGTTACTCGATGAAATTGATTTTAGCTGTATAGACGACTGGATCCTTAAAAAGTATTTTCTTGAAATGGGTATTCTTACCATTTGGGCCGATCGCAAACTGGAAGAAAGTGAAAAAGAGTTCGTTAAAGAACTTGCCTTTAAACTTGGTTTTAATAAAGAAGAATTGGACAATAGTATGTTGGCAATCGAGAGTTTCGTGTTGACCAATTGGCAGGATGTTCATTTTTTAAGAAAAAACCAGGATTTCAATATTGTCAAAGAACGGTGGAGAGGACGCATGTCAGATGCGATACTTAGAAATAAAAATGCTGTGGCACAGGAAATGAAGGAGAGTAAAGAGCTTATGCAATTATTGAATAAGCAAAGGAAGGAAGAACTTACGGAAGAAGAAAAATTAAAAGTGCGCGCACAAATCATTGATGTACTGAAAACCTTGCCTGTTTTTGTGATCATCGCAATTCCGGGCACCTTTATGACCCTGCCTATCCTGATCAGTATATTGCCTAAATCAGTGTTCCCAAGTGCCTTTACAGAAGAAGAATGAAAGTGAAAACCCACTATTATCAGCTACGAATGCACAAATGATAATTGTTTTTGAAAACATTTAAAATATATCGTGCTTCTGCAGGGTCGGGCAAAACCTACCAGCTTGCCCTGAGCTATATAGCCCTTGCATTGCGTACATCCGGCAATTTCAAACATATACTTGCTGTGACCTTTACCAATAAGGCTACCCGCGAAATGAAAGAGCGAATTATCCACTTCCTGGGTCAACTTGCCACAGGAAAGGATAATGAACTTTCAAAGCAATTGGAAGACATGCTGAATATTGATGCTAAGCTGGTAAAACTACGCGCAAACCAAACGCTGAGAGATATTTTGCATCATTATGGTCATTTTAACGTGACCACCATAGATTCCTTTTTTCAATCCATTATCAGGTCTTTCTCCCGCGAAATAGGACTGTTGGGGAATTATGAGGTGGAAATGGATACAAATAAGGTGCTGGATATACTGATAGATCAAACACTGGCGGATGTTGGTCCCGACAAAGAACTGACCAAATGGCTTATTGCTTTTGCAGAATCTCGTGTAGAAGCGGGTGATAAATGGGACATGCGAACCGATATTGCTAATCTGGCTAAAGAAATATTTAGCGAAAAATTCAAGTCATTCGAGAAAGTAATGAATGATAATACCGGAATGCGGGAAGCCATTCGGACACTTTCAAATAACCTGAACACATATCGTAAACAATACGAAACACATTTGGAGGCACTGACACAGGAAGGATCTGATTTTATGAGAAATGCCGGCCTGGAACCTTCACAATTCAAATATGGGAGTGGAGGCGGGCCCTCAGCATTTTTCAGGAAAGTGCAAAACGACAAATCTTCAGTGCCGGGCAAGCAAGTGCTTAACGGACTATCCGGATATGAAGGATGGATTAAAAAAAATGACCCACTGGAGCCACAGTTGACACAAGCACTTGACAGTGGCCTTATGGATGCCTTAACAAAACTTTGTGACTATATAGATCATGAAGGAGCCCGTTACAGGGGAGTTGTACAATTTCAACGTCAAATATTTAGTTTTGGTATCTTGGCCGACTTCATAAAACGAGTGGAAACTTACAGAAAAGAAAATGATGTGATGCTCATATCTGACATCAATTATTTTCTTAATGAGATCATTGAAGATAATGAAACGCCATTTATTTATGAAAAAACAGGTTCATATTTCAAATATTTCCTGATAGACGAATTTCAGGATACATCTGGTTTTCAATGGGAAAATTTTAAACCACTAATTCGCGACAGCCTGGCACAGGGCCATGAAAGCATGGTAGTTGGCGATGGTAAGCAATCGATTTATCGCTTTAGGGAGGGTGATTGGGACCTTCTCAATAATAGAATAAATAATGAGATTGATACAGGATACCAGACTACTATCGAGCTTAACACCAATTATCGCAGTGCATGCAATGTGATAGATTTTAATAATTCTGTATTTAAAGTGCTGCCGGAGATACTTAAAAATCAGTTTGATTTTAAGCGGGATGGAACCGACTCAAAATTATTCGATCACCTTTCACAAAGTTATCATTCACTATATGAAGATGTAGAGCAATCCTGCAAAAAGCAAAATGATGAAAAGGGATATGTGAAAATCCGTTTTACGGAAGGGGAATCTAATATAGAAGAATGGAAAAACGATCTGCTTGAAGACCTGGAGAGCCAGGTAGAATCATTGCTTGAAACAGGTATTGCTCCAGGAGACATTGCCATATTAGTCCGAAAGAAAAAGGAAGGGGCCATGGTTGTGAATAAGCTACTCAGCCATTCAAAAGAACGGTCAAATTTTCAATATAAGGTCATATCCAATGAATCATTATTTTTAGATGCCTCATGGGCGGTGCGATTGATCATTTATGGTATTCGTCTTATCAACAATCCCACTGATCCATTAGCCAGGGTTGGGCTTTTATATGAATACTTGAACAACCGGCCCAATAACACATTGAAAGATCATGAGATATTTGAAATTGCTATTGATAGCGCCAAATATGAAACATTTATACCTGAAAAATTTAAAGTTCAAATATCCAGACTCAAATTACAATCCTTGCTCGACCAGGCAGAATCCCTGATACGCATTTTTGGATTGAATCAAAACGAAGAACATACAGCATTTTTATCCGCACTGCAAAATGCCCTAAGTGATTTTATGGAAGATGTATCTAATATCACAGGTGATTTTATGGAATGGTGGGAGAACACCGGTATGCAAACCAGCGTACAAATACCGGAAGAAGCTGATGCTATACGGATTTTGACCATACATAAAGCTAAAGGGCTTGAATACAAGGCTGTAATCCTGCCGTTTTGCAATTGGAACGTCGATCATGAAAACCAAAACAGCCCGGTTCTTTGGTGTGCTTCACGAGACCCACTTTTCAAAGGGCTACAAAAATTTCCGCTAAAATATTCCAACTCACTGAAGGATACAATTTTTAATAATGAGTATTTTGAAGAATACGGGAAAGTACTGATTGACAATATTAATTTGCTATATGTAGCACTAACACGGGCCGAAGAGGTGTTAATAATAAATGCCCGGTTACCAAAAGAAATTAAGTCTAAAAGGGAGCCGGAAATAAAGGATGTATCCGGTTTGCTATATGAATTATTTAATCCCGGCACTTATGGCCCTGGAACTATAACTCCAGACTCTCTTCTCGCCAACTACAATCCTGAAAGCCATTGCTATGAGCATGGCAGACTGACCAGGCATGATCACTTACACGAGGAAAAAGAACCGGATCCGGTTTCAGGTCCATACAGCAGTACCAGCTGGGGAGCTAAGGTCCGGATCAGGAAAAGAGCAGATGGCAGGCTTAACGATTTGTTTGAGAAAAGGGAAGCACGTATTTCATTAGGAATATCCATTCATCAGGTATTATCAAAAATTGAAACAAGTGCCGATATAGAACAGCAAATCTATTTATTACAACAGGAAGGCCTGCTCAGTGAAAATGACCTCACAGAAGTCCGTGATCAAATCCGGCAGATTCTAACCAACAAACAAGTGGAACCCTGGTTTGATGGAAGCTATCGCGTAAAAACCGAATGTCCCATTCTTACAAATACAGGACATAAATATCAGCCTGACCGTGTTATGCTCAAGGGAAAAGAAGCTATCGTTGTCGATTTTAAAACCGGAGGAGAAGACAGCTCACATATAGGTCAGATAAAGAAATACCGTAAACTGCTCCAGGAAATGGACTATAAAGTGACCGGCACCTACTTGTTGTACACAAAACAAAACCGGGTGGAGGAAGTAATATGAAATTTCTTGAGGAAATAGCGAAAGAAATACTGGACATGAAAGATGTCCGACTTGATCAGCTAACGGTAGTTTTTCCAAACAGAAGGGCCGGTTTGTTTTTCCAAAAATACCTTGCAGCGGGTATTGACAAACCAATATGGTCACCTCAGGTTATGAACATTGTAGATTTCATCAAATCTATGACAAAATTGGTGGTACCGGACCGAATGAACCTGGTATATGAGCTGTACAAAACATTTATAAAAGCATCAGGATCGAAAGAGCCATTTGACAACTTTTATTTCTGGGGAGAAACCCTGTTGCGGGATTTTGATGAGATGGATAAATTTTTAGTTGATCCCGCACCACTATTCAGTAACCTGGCTGATATAAAAGATGTTGAACAGGTAACAGCATATTTAACCGATGAACAACAAAAGCTGATTCGCAGTTTTTGGGGCACTTTTGATAGAAATCGCTCAAAACAACAACAGGATTTTCTCTCTATCTGGAATATTTTATACCAGGTTTATGACAATTTTCGTTCAGGCCTTGAAAATAAAGCTTTGGCCTATGATGGAATGATTTACAGAAAGGTAGCCGAAGAAATGCAGGCCGGATCATACGAAGATTCCTATCAAACAGTTGTTTTCGCGGGATTTAATGCGCTTTCACCGGCAGAAGAAACTATTATAACATGGTATGTACAACAACAGAATGCTCGGATTTTCTGGGATGCAGATGACTACTACCTGAAGGATAGCGGTCAGGAAGCAGGCCGCTTTATGCGGGAGATCAAGGCCGCTAATGATGTACTCAGCAATACTTTTAAAAAATCTTACGGCAACAAATTTATTATCCCGGAAGGGATAAAGATCACCCTGATAGGAACACCCCTAAAAACAGGGCAGGCACAGGTAGCTTCGGGGCTACTCGATAAACTGAAGCGTAATGTTTATGAGTTTTCGGAAGAACAAACCGCTCTTATATTACCGGACGAACAACTTCTGTTTCCAGTGCTTAATGCTCTGCCGGAATCGATTGATAAAGTGAATATAACAATGGGATTTCCTCTCAAACATTCCCTGGTATATGGGTTTGTAGAAAACCTGATCGAATTGCAAATGACTAAAGCGGCTAAAGGTCATGTGTTTCATTACAAACCTGTACTAGCCCTGTTACAACATCCATTTATAACATATCTTGAGATCGATCATGTGAAGGCGGTGATAGAAAACATAAAGTCATACAATAAAATATATGTTTCTGCTAAAGAAATTGCTGAAGGACACGAACTGCTAACACAGGTGTTTATTGCACAGGAAAATGTGCAAACAATGATTGAATACATCCGTCATTTGCTTATCAAACTTTCCGAAACAGATCCCGGCCCGTTACAACAAGAATTTTTAATACATTATTATACCCTTTTCAACAAACTAAATGATTTTATTACTACAACCAATTTGTTGTTGAATGAGCAATCCTTTTTAAAATTATTCAGACAATTGCTTCTTATTTATAAGCTACCTTTTGAGGGCGAACCACTTGAAGGGTTACAAGTGATGGGAGCCATGGAAACTAGAAACCTGGATTTTGATCATGTGATTGTTTTCTCCGTCAACGATGGTATATTGCCCCCTGCCCGACCCGCAGCTTCCTTTATCCCTTATGGCCTTCGTCAGGCATTTGGCCTCCCTGTTTTTGACGATCAGCAAGCCATGTACGCTTATCTTTTTTACAGGATGATTCAACGCTCTAAACAGGTTTATCTTATTTATGATACTACTGATAATCAGGGCCTCTCCGGAGATATTAGCAGGTTTGTCAAACAAATGGAATTTGAACTGAAAACTACTTTACAAATTGATCATAAAATAATATCTCCTCCCGTTCCTCCTTATGCTGAAAGAAATCTGACCATAACCAGGAACCGGGAGATGATTGGACGGCTGGACCGGTACACTGATCAAAACCAAAAAGAAGATAAGTGGCTCACTCCTTCGGCATTAAATACTTACCAGGAGTGTAACCTGCGTTTTTATTACCGCTATATACTTGGGCTTGATGAACAGGAAGAAGTACAGGAAGACATGGATCCGATATTATTTGGTCAGATTTTTCATTCTGTTATGGAATTAGCTTATGCCGGCCATAATCGTGATGGCAACAGACTGGTGCATCCATCCGATGTGAATCAGATTCAAAAAGACCTGGACAATATTATTGAGCAGGCATTTATGCTATATCTGGACAAGGGTAAACATGAAGAAAGATTTGAGTTTTCCGGACAGCATATAATCATCCGTGAAATTGTAAAGAAAATGGCCGGTAAGGTTCTTGACTATGATTCAAAATATGCTCCTTTTGAAATCCTTGGTCTGGAAGTTGATCCTAACAAACAAAACAGAATGGTTTTGGCAATTAACCGGGACAACCAAAAAATTAATGTGAGAATTGGCGGAATTATTGACCGTATCGATCGGCGTGGAGATGTCATCCGTATTCTCGATTATAAAACCGGAATAGATAAACGAATTTTTGGTGATATTGATTCACTCTTTCATATTGGAGAGCAGCATAATTCATCCAGGAACAAAGCGGCTTTTCAAACCTTTCTATATAGTTTGATTTATAAACATGCCATTCCCGATTTTAATGGAAAAATTGAAGCTGGTATTGTTAGTGTCCGCGAACTATATCAAAAGGATTTTCATTATTTACTGAAAGGGCGCCCGAACGGAAACAAATCATATTTAATTGATGACATCATTCCGCATTTACAATCATTTGAACATAACCTGAAGGAACTTCTTGAAGAAATTTTTAGTTTTGAAGGGTATTATTATCAGGCGGAAGACGTGAAGAAATGCAGATTTTGCCCCTTTAAAGAATTGTGCAGAAGGTAAGCTATAAAGATCGAAAGCCCCTTCTTGCGAAGAGGCTTTCAACTAAACGTTAAACAGGTGTATGAATAAATTTGTGTTATGTAATTTTTTATACCTTTGACCCGCCACATGTAACCTTTTATTCATAATTATTTTTAAAAAAAAGTAAAATACTTTATATTATTATATAAAATATTGTTATAATCATAAAATGTTCGGAAATGATTCATGTAATGTTTGTTTGCTTAGGAAATATTTGTCGTTCACCTCTTGCTGAAGGTGTATTTAAAAAGCTCATTATAGAAAGAAATCTTCAAAATGAGATTGCTGTTGATTCAGCTGGAACCTCAAATTGGCATGTAGGTGATCTGCCGGATCCCCGAACAGAAGAAATTGCCAGTCAACATGATGTACAGCTCGATCACAGGGGACAACAGATTCATCCGGAAGATCTTCAAACATTTGATTATATAGTTGCCATGGATATTAGCAACTACAATAATATTCGCGCTTTGGAAGGATTTGGGGAAAACGGTCAAGGACGTCTGATCATGATGCGAGATTTTGACGAGCTTGGAAAGGAAAAAGACGTTCCCGATCCTTATTATGGAGGAGCTAATGGTTTCGAAAATGTATATAAAATGTTATTGCGCTCCTGTACTAATTTTTTAGACCATATTGTGAAAGAACACAACATCATGTGATGGAAATGTCAGACAACTTTCTTTCAACTGTATTAGAGGAGGTATTGGGAAGAGAGGTGCAAATTCATGACACTTCGACCGAATCGGGCGGTTGTATAAATAATGCTATTCATCTCAATACATCAGAGGGTCATTATTTCCTTAAATGGAATGACAAAGTACCCGATGACATGTTTCGTAAGGAAGCCGATGGATTAGATTTACTAAATGGATCAGGTCAGGTAAAAATTCCCACTCCCTTAGGTCATGGTAAAACAGGCAATAAAAATTTTATCTTACTTGAATATATACATCCCGGGATTCCTTCAAAAAACTATTGGGAAGAATTGGGTCACAGTCTGGCAAAATTACACCACGATAATACTGCAAATAAGTATGGGCTGGAATACGACAACTATATTGGAAAACTTCCCCAAAAAAATGATTTTTGCGACACCTGGATAGAATTTTTTATTCAAAACAGACTGGAAGTGCAATTAAAGCTTGCCCTTGAACAAAAAGAAGTTGATCTGCAGTTTGCCCTCAGGTACAGAAAATTTTATGACCGGTTGCCCTCCTTGTTACCCGAAAATCCCCCCTCATTATTGCACGGTGACCTCTGGAGTGGCAATGTAATGGTGGATTCCGATGGCAAAGCTTGTTTATTTGATCCAGCCGTTTATTACGGACACCGCGAAATTGAGCTTGCTTTCACCCGGATGTTTGGTGGGTTTGGCTCAGGTTTTTATACTGCCTATCAGGAATCATATCCTCTGGATCCGGGTTTTGAAGAAAGAATAAATATCTATAATATGTATCCATCCATGGTCCACGTCAATCTTTTTGGAGGTTCTTATCTCAACGGAGTAGAACGGGTATTAAGAAGATATGTTTGATCTCTCATATTGCCGGACTATTCTCTCAAGAAAGTCAGACCTTTTCGAGCAACTGTTCCATTCTCCTGATAGACTGGATCATGGCGCGTACACTATGGTAATTGACCTTCCATGAATGGCTCATGTGAGTCCAGATCGGTTCTCCTTCCCGGGTTAGCAATGGCCACCATTCACCTGTTTTGTGGTTTATCACTTTATCGAATACAAAGCGATGTACATTTTCATATGCCTCCCAATATTCTTCAGGTCCAAAAATCAGGGAAGCATCTAGTAAGCCAATCAACATTTCCGCTTGTTGCCAAAATTCTTTCTCCCTGTCATAAACACCTCCCTGGTGTGAGCCCTCCACAAATACTCCACCATATTCCCAGTCGATACCGTGTGCAAGAGCATGATCATACTGCTTTTTAATAATTTTCTTATAAGATCCGAGAGGTTCCTGCATAACATCAAGCGCATGTTTTAGCAACCATGCAAATTCCACATTATGTCCATAGGCTGTATTATCATCTGCTTTATTTTTTACACCATCATCGGTAAATCTATCCCACCCCCATATTACATCAAATTTTATTTGTGGAGCCACTTTCCAATCGCGAGTAAACTGTGGAATACCGGTCTTATACTTCGGATGAAGAATACGTTCTGTGAGAATATCAATTATTTCCTTTAGCTTTCTCTTGTATATCCGATGCTGCGTACATTCATAAAGAGCAGTATAGGATTCCATAAGGTGCATGTGCACATCCAGCGTTTTCCGGTCTCCACCCTCACTTCCGGGGCCCTTGAGCTGCCAGTTACGCCAAAACATTTCAAAATAACCACCATACATTGTATCTGATCCATAAAGCTGAATAAGATCAAACAATTTTTCTGCATATTTAATGCCCTTTGGATCGCCTGTTGCAAGACTGTATTCAGCCAGACTGTACATTGCAAAGCTCTGACCATAAATAATTTTTTCTGCATTCAGAATGTCCCCCTTTCTGTTGAGCATCCAAAAAAAGCCATTATATTCACGATCCCACATTTTATGCAGCATAAAATAAACACCATGTTTGGCAAATTTCCGGCACATGCCATTTCCGTAGCCAAACCTATGAGCAGAAGCAAAAGTAAATATTGACCTCGATTGGGCGATCAATGATTTTTCATCTTCTCCGGTGTCGTTACCATCCTCATCAAAGTGTGTGATATATCCCCCATACTGATCATCCTTACACCGGTTGAGCCAAAAAGGCAACAACTCATTATTTAAATGATTTTCTGCTTCCTTTTTACATTTTAAGATTCGGGATCGAAGATTTTTCATACGTTTAAAACTTTTTCATTAGCAATAATGTACGAAAAAATTCTCGCACTTATGGAACCTCTCGCTCAGCTTGTTCTCGCATAAATTTTAATCATTTCTTTTTGTCAATTTGAAATGATGAAAAATCATGCTCGTTTCTTATTGATATCCTATTTTGAAAAATTATTCTGTCATCTGGTTTTTGTAGAGAAAGAAAAATAATTAAAGATGGGCAGTAATCCTTATGATTGTTCCATTTTTTCAGTCACAATGGAAGGGATAATTGAAAGGCAGTCATTACCATAAAAACTTACTGCCCTTAACACCTTGATAATGAGGGTAATAAAAATATATTGCATTTTATGGTTACTTTTTTATACTATTCCGGTATATATAGGTGGTTGTACTGATTAATTAAGTGCGAATTAATCAATTTTAGCAGTTTACTTTTTGGTTTAGTTTATTAGCTTAGTG
>Ga0164313_10004112_pt1 | contig 13001 bp, 26 predicted proteins | sample GuaBasSedimGuay4_FD_113735 | JGI IMG/M metagenome (GOLD analysis project Ga0164313, IMG submission 113735) | Subseafloor sediment microbial communities from Guaymas Basin, Gulf of California, Mexico - Guay4, Core 4569-4, 0-3 cm | ecosystem: Environmental > Aquatic > Marine > Hydrothermal vents... | reverse complement strand
TCTGTAATAATCCCGAACTTCACCAATAGTGTTAAATTTTGTAAGGGTATTATTCAAGAAATCCTGTACAGATTTCAATTCACAAAATCGTAGAAAATGAGAAGTGTTATCACTACCATAGAACATAACTACATAATTGTGAATACCTACATATAATGCTTCATTATCAATGGATTCATTTTCAAGATCATAGTTTGCTTTACCCACAAAAATTGGGTAATACACGATAGAATCATCACTGTTATCATCATATCCAAAATCATACCAACCATCCTTACATTTTTTCATAGGGTAAAACCCTACAAGATTATTAAACCAATTATCAGTCTTTTTATTAAATCGTTTATCTGGATTCACATACTCAATCAAATGTGGATCAATATCTGGATTTTGAGTAAACTTGTCATTGGTTAAAGAACGTACAACCATTTTCTGTAACATTGAATTATTATTTTTCATAATTAGTATGCTCAAAATCATCAATATCAAAATAGAAACCACCTGAGATATTTTGATCATATCCCTCACGATTGCCAATTTTAACTAATCTTTGTACTTCTTCAAGTGATTCAAGTAAATCCTCTTTGGAATCCCCTGTAATTCTAATTTCAAGTTTCATAATTTACCCATCAATTTTAACAAATCCAACTGGAGCAACGATCCACAACTCAAAATGAGATATAGCATCATTTTCTGTTTCGGGTTCTAATGGTATCTCTACCAGCATTAAATCCCCTATATCGGTCGATTTAGCACCCTCTCCATCAAATAATGACTCAACTTCTTCATTTTCCCACCATCCACAATCAATTGAATTGGTTAAACGGTAGGCATCATTTAAAGTAGTATTTTCAATTTCCGCAACACGATCCCAATATTCGTCATTTATGAACATATCAGTCAATTTTGCTTTATTTTCATCCGCTTTGTATGCTAAGTCTCGGATTAACCGATAATTTTCAAAGGTTAATTCATCAACAATAACGTGATATACAGTAATATTAGACATTTTTCAAACCCTCTTTAATTTTCTTTTCAATTTCAAGAACTAATTCATCACGTTTTCTAAGATAGAAAGAAATTAGTTCATCATTATTATCTGGATCATTTTCATCCAGTAAGATTTGAATCATTTCATTTAATTCGTACAAATTCATAGGATTTCCTTTTGGAAGTTTTTCTAAAAAGGGAGAACATCCCCAACACAGATATTATCTCATAATTGGGGATATTTGTCAATAGGTAAAGTGTGATCTATGTCACATAAATTGATTATTTTTGGTATAACCTTGCTTTTTTGATTTCATATTCTCCATCTTTGATAACCATAAAGATATATTCATACAAATCATCACCAACCAATACATTCCTTAAATGGAAATTTCCTGTAGGTTTACCATCGTATCGACTACACACATCTTGAAAAGGATCATAACCAGCATCCCCAAATTTAGGATCACTATGAGCAGATACACTTACAAATAACATCATTACAACTAATAACATTTTTTTCATTTTAAAACTCCGTGTATGATCAAAAAAGTTCAATCATACATAAAGTATAACACATTTGACTATCCTTGTCAAGTGTTATTTTAAACAAATGGAAGAAATACATCAGAATTGTGAATCTCTTTTGCTAAATGAACAGCACCCTCGTTTCTACCATCCGAACCACCCTTTGAATAAGCATCCATAGATTGCTTAAATGATCTAAAGAATGATTGCTGAATTGTTCTATGTTCTTTCAGCAGGACATTTGAAATTGCCTGGGCAATATCATCATTAGAACCCATAGCATTTGAACATTCCATCAAAGTTTTCATTGCTTGTTCTGCTTTTTCATAATTAGTCATTTTTGATTTCCTTTTGGAAGTTTTTAAAAGAGGGAAACTATTCCCAACCAACACAAGTATTATCTCATAATTAGCAGGGAATGTATATACCCACAATGGGATATATTAAAATTTTGGATTATCTCCCATAGCATATAAGGAATTTTGTTTAGTATGATAATCTTCATCTACTCTCATACGCTTTTCAGTTTCATCAAAATTGACCATTGAATCATTAAAATCCCTAACTTTTTGATTGTATTCATCAATTGTCCATTGAAAAGTATCATAAAGGTAATCTCTTAATGTAGAATCTGAATACTTGCTGTAAATGCTTGAAACAGTGATACTTTTAGCAAATCTGATTTTATCAAGAATCCATTCCCCATCATTTCTGAAAATTAGGTGAACTTTAAAATAAGATAGACCATCATAACCGCCCATTTCATCCATATTATGAAAAGCATTATGTAGAATCAGTTTACCATTTGATTTAGTCCATTCATAATCATAATCTATGCCAGATCCGTGAGGCATTTTTTCAATTAGTTTTTCAATTGCTTTTTCATTCATTCTCATTACACACCACCTATAATTGCTTTGATAGCATTAACATTGTTATTTGTAAGGGATTCTACCGAATCAGTAGAAATAGTTGAAATTTGACCATCTTTGATATTCACTTTGATATTCACTTTGAATTCAACTTGACCAATTTTGATAATTTTGACTTTCATTTGATTTCCTTTTGGAAGTTTATCTCTCAATTCAGACTATATTATCTCATAAATAACATAGTTTGTCTATACCCACAATGGGGTATATTAACAATCTTTGTAAATATCCCTCTTATCTGATACCTTTTGTTTACGTCTTTCTGCCTTTTTAGTCTTTCCGTGACTATGAGATTTAGACATAAGCGGATGATTATAAAGGGGATTTCTAAATTTATTCACCTTTTTCATTTTATTTCACCTTTAATACAACATCACGATTTTCACGAACTTTAACAACAAAGTCTGTCACGTTCCCCGCAAATCCAAACAAATATATATCATCTTGACATAATAGGGAAAACTTAACTTTTTCTTTCCATTCTTGCTTTGTCATTTTCATTTCCTTTCAATTAATCTTGATTACCTGTACAGTATATCATACTTAATCACTTTGTCAACAACAATATGATTAATGTACGATTAAACTTTCAAGATTGATTTGTTCCTTTTTAAGTTCCTTTTGTAAATCCTTGATTTTACTCTGTTTTGCCTGAATTTTATTGAATAATTTATAATCATCTCGAACTGCTTTAATTTGGTCAAGGGTTAATTTCTCCCCAAGTTCTTCAATTTCTAAAGGAATAACCATAATGATGTTATCTAATGAATATTCAACTAAACAATCAAGATCCTCTACGATTATAGTTTTTTCAACATCCCAAGTACCCCCTGTAAATTGAGTACCCTCTTGTTCTATTACTGTAATTCTGTAAACTCTCATAATTTGATCACCTTTATTCCATTATGTTCTAATTTTTGAATACCTGTTTTACAACTATAGATTTGATGATAATACAAGGTTTTAATCTTAGCAGAAATTAACATACTCGCACAACGATCACAAGGCATCAAGGTACAATAGACATCAGCATCAACGCTTGATTCGTGACTAATCATTAATTTTCTTAAAGCATTATCCTCAGCATGAATTACATTATATTTAGTAACTTCCCCTGTTTCATCTTCACAACAATTATCTTCCCCTGCTGGAGTACCATTATAACCAATAGAGATAATGTTACCACCCTTGACTATAACGCACCCAACTTGTTTACGTTTACAATGTGACAATTTAGCACATCGTAAAGCAACATCCATAAAGAATGTATTGAACTTTGTCATTACTGATAAATCCTCATAAACTTATGATGAAACAATTCAAAGAAGAAAGTTTCTTTACAATTATCCCCATAATAGACATATTCATTTTCAGCACTTAAACATTTCATACGATCAACATTAAACCAAACATTTCCAGTTTTCTCATTAGCATTGTAAATATCCTGTAAACATCTCAATATTTCAGATGGTGTACACTTGTCTATAATTTGAGCATTGCCCATATTAGAATAACAACATTTCTTAGGTTTTGGTTCAGTTTGTAAACTTGCGATACCTACCCCAAGTTTAGAAACATTACAATTATCATCGGAAACGGTTTCTAATGATACACCCTCACCATTTCCAATTAAACGATTATCACTACTCTTTAAAGGTGTTAATAAATCCATAAGATTTTCTGGTGTCATTTTTGTAGGAATGTCATTAAGTAAAGGTTTATCTTTATTGATAAATCCACTATCACAAATATCATCAATTGTATGAGTATGAGCATCGGGAACACCTTGATACAATACTAAATTTCCTAAACCCATATCTTTGAATTTAAAAGGATTCGCATTTTTACCAATATACTCATAATAATCCCCATTTTTGTCCACCATTTCTTTAATATCGACCATATCAGATAATGATGTACTACAAGATTTGATACGATCTGAAATTCGATTCAACATTACATCCTCAGTAACAAAATAATAATTATCTAAATCAGTAGGTTTCAAATCAAAACTTATACCAGAATCACCCTCCACAAATACCGTACCATTAGTAACATCCATTTTAGGTAAATTATCAAACCACATTATAAATAAAGCACAACACATAGCATGAGCAAGATGTGATTTTTCAGTTTCAGGATCTAATTTTTCACCACTTCTATAATCTGTAATATGACGTAACATAGCATCAAAATATCGTTCTTGAGCATTGTCAACCTTTTTCCAGTTATCATCAGAATATTTCTTAGAACCAAAGGTTAAAACGTCAACAACTTGTTCAACTTCTTTAAATGGCAATAATCCCCATCTTGGTTTATCATTGTCATATTTTACACCTTTACTCATTTTCAATACTCCATTGAATACCTTTACCACCCGTACTATGATCCGACATAACAAGCATTACAAAGAAATTATTATCAAAGGGAATAACATAACGACCCGTTTGATGATTTCCATCATATTCAAAATGGATCACGGTACAGGCAATATCATTATTTTTCATAACATCATGAAATAACATACGTGTTCCATCATACCAGAATTCCATAATATCGTAACTAGCAACATATAAATCCATTAACCGTGAGGCATATTCATACTTAGTCATTTTACTGTCACCTTAAATTTACCAGAGTCTTTAGTAATTTGACAAATATAACCATTGATTGTATATTGAGTTACATCAAAATCAAAATTGTCATTAGCAATAGCATTGAAACCATCATATTCAATTACAAGCGATCCCTCAGTAATATCCTCAATAATAGACATTATAGAAATTTCAGGTTTAACAACATTCATTATAATGTTCAATAGTCGCTCAAATTCCAAAATACATTCAGGCGTATTAAACAATTTCCATTCTTCTTCATTGAATACAACCAAATCATCATTGATATAAACACAAACTTCACCAACAACAACATTGACCCCAAGATCGGGAATATGAATATAAGTGATAATTTCACCACTACTGCGATATTCGTATTCTTTGATTAAACTACCACGACCCTTGAGAAAGTATAACATAGTTTCCCAATTATTTCCATCGAACTTCATCCACTCTTCTTCTTGTACCATTTTGATCACCTTTCATTTATTTAAGACAGTATAACACAATTACGCTATACTGTCAAGCATTATTTACAACTTAAATTCACTTTCTACCAATTGCTTAAACTTTTCATCATTGATAATTTCACTCATATAATCAGCATTGAATTCAATTTCCTTTCTACGCATTTTCTTTTCTTTATAAGAATACCAACCCTTACTAGGACTTGTTATAATTTCATATTTAACGGCAAGATCAAACATACCCGAATATTTGTTAATACCACCAACATATTTAACATTAACAGGAATTGCCATTTTCTCTCTAACAAATCGGGATTTCTCAGATTTAAGAATGAAATTATATCCTAATAATTCTTTTCCATCTTTATCTTGTTGCTTACCTACAAAGATAATTGTATTACTAGCATAAACCGTACCAGTACCACCACCCATAACTTGTTTTGAAAACATTTCTAAAGTTTGATACGTGTGATTAACTACAACTAACGGAATATCTTTGATTGTTAATCTAGGTGTAATTAATCTGAATAGAGATTTGACCATTTTTGCCCTAGTCATATCTACAGTTGTTTTACCATCCATAACATCCTCAGTTTCTTTAAGGGATGCAAGATTTCCGATAGAATCGACCATAAACATAACTTTATCATCACGTTCAAACTTTTCCAACTGATTCAACATTTCTGTTCTAAGTTCTTCAACAGTACCAACGGGATAATGAATTACACGCTGTTTAGCATCCTTAAAGAAATCAAAATAAGTTCTAGGTGAACCAAATTCTGAATCGAAAAAGATTAATACACCGTCCTCATACTTATCTAAAAATGCTTTTGACATATTCAAACCAAACAAGGTTTTGAAATTCTTAGATTCTCCAGCAATTGTAGTAACACCACAATCAAATCCACCGTCAACAGAACCCGATAGAATTAAATTCAGTGCTGGAATATCTGTTACAATCGGATCGGTTTTATCTAATAATGGGGATTTTTCCAACGTATCAACATAAGGATTGCTGGTATTTTTCATTATTCGTTTCATTAACTCATTCATTCATATTTCCTTAGTTCTTGGTATTTTTTGAATACGTGTTTATTTACTGCTTTTTCATCTAATCTTGTATTGTTCTTAGTTAATATTGCTCCAACATCTGCCATTACAAAACTGTAATACTTTTGGAATAAATCATAACCTGTTAAAATATCACATTCATCTGAATCTTTAACAACAAATGCTAATGATCCTTTATCTTTAATGACCTCAACAATTTCGATCAAGTTTTCCAAATCTTCAATTAATATATCTTCACATTTCATCATAAATTCCTTTAAAGGCAACCTTGCCCAATAATTAGCACCAACTACAATATCTTTATTCTTTATATATTTCAAAACAATTTTCCTTTCTTAGTTGCTTCCCAACCAATACATTCACAAATAGAATCAATCGGATTTTTGTATGATTTGATATATTGTGTATGATAATCAATATACTCATTCAATCCAAATTCATCAGGTAAATAATCAGGGTATGAAATAACATTACAATGAGCAGGATTAGGATCTTTCAAATAAATGAACTTAATCTTGTTACCGTTTCTAATAGGAGTCATTTTCAAATCATTATTATCAATAAACCGATTGTAAGTTATCGAACCTTTAACGTGTATAGGTGTTCTTGATAAAAACCCTGTCTGACATTGCCATTTATTAATATCATTGATCCCCCTTGGAAAAGAAATATCAATTATATCAGAACCCTTAAAGATACCCTCAAATTCCTTGACAAACTTTTGTAATGCTGGTTCATCCTCAGTCAATACAATTTTAACTGATTTCTCAATCGCATTTCTACAAATTTCTGGAGTTGAAGCACGAACTGATTCTAATCCCATAATTTTCATTTTAGGTACATCATAAGAAACACCCTCTGAATTATGAATCAATAAAGCATAGTTTTTCTTTGCTCTCCAAAATCCACGACTTGCGATAATTTCCCTTGACATATTCATTTTCTGTTCATAAGAATTCATATAGTCTTTCAAATCATCATACGCTTTATGAATAATTGGTTGTACATACTTCTCAGCAAATTTGTCAATCATTGAAACTTTTTCATCAAGTTCCTTATCTGGAAAATGCTTTTCAACTAATGGATTTAATGTAAAGTAAAATGAATCTGTATCACCAGCAATAATGAAATCAAAATTGTCAGTTTTCAAAATAATATTAAGTTCTTTATTGACCCGTTCAGATACCCAACGAATTGCTAATTGTCCAAAAACTGTAATACCCTCAGCAATTCTTACATCATAAAATCGTGAATATTCATTTCCTATCATTCCATAACAAGAGTTAAGACAAACCTTAATTGCCATTTGCATAACCTTATTTCTTGATTGTTCATTTTTCCAGTATGATTTATCCTTGTCATTATCAGCATCTAATGATTTTTGTTCAGCATCTAACATAGCATCTTTGAACACTTTTCGTTTAATGTACAATTGTTTCAACATAATAGGAATAACCCCATCTTCATCTTTTTTGTACATTGAACCGTTTGCTGATAATGCTAAATTGTTTCTTATTAAAGCATCTTTAATAGGTATTTCCTTTCCTGATACAAAATCAGCAACTTTCATACCTAATTCAATTTTACCAGAAAAATCATCCCAATATTCACACAAATCTTCATCTTCTTCAATATCGTCAAATTCAACTAACTTTTCGATACTGATATTATTTTGCATCATAATATGTGGATATAGTCCATCCAAATCAAAACTTACTACCCATTTGAACATTCCAATTTTAGGATCGAATACTACCGCACCCTCATATTTTTCTGACTTTGAGAAATCCTTTTTAGGTTGTACAACAATATTATCTTTCATCATTTCAACATAGATGAATTGATCCCATAACCTTACTTGTGAAAATACATCATCATAGTTAATATGTGTCATATATGCCAAACTGGTTGTAAGCATAAACATATTCATTTTATCATCTAAACGATCAACCAATTTAACGTCTTTGATGTTATAGGTTACATACTTTTGAGGATCGTTTCTATATAGATCATCTAAGTTACCGTGTTCAGAATAATCCACTTTCTTATCACCCAATTCAATATAGGCAATATAATCAAGGGAATAACGCTCTCTCAATTTGAAAGTAAATTTCTTATACATTAGCATATAATCCATTATAGATATTCCTGCCAATGACCAAATTTCATTTCCCTCATTATCCTTTCTTGATGATACGGCATATCTTTTACTATGTTTATATGCGGTAGGTGCTAATAATCCTATGAACTTTTCACCTAATACTTTTGAGATACGATTGATTAAATATGGTACATCATAACCAGCACAATTCCAACCCGATAATACATCAGGTTCTAATCGTTTCCAAAAATCAAGAAATTTGAGAATTAAATCAGTTTCATTGGTACATTGTTTATGGGTAACATCTTCATCTTCGACAATATAATCAACACAAGAAAAAGCATAGTAATGTTTAGATCCTTTATGACTAACCCCTACTGTAATAGCGGTTATTGGTTGTGGGGCATCTTCTGGTTTTGTGAAACCATTATCCCCTATTAAGTTTTCAATATCCACGGTAGCAATAATGATTTTATCTAAATCAAAATTGACATCATTAGGATATAAAGATTGTAAACAAGATAAACGCCATTGTAATTGTCCGTGAATTTCTAAAACACCCTTATAGGTTTTTAGATAATCTTTGGCATCGGTAACTTTAGAGAATGAAACCTCTTTAAGATTTTCACCCTTTACACCTTTAAAATTTGATTTTTCATTTGAGGGAACAAAAACGCTTGGATTGTGATCAATAAAACGGGAATGTTTTAGACCATCATCATCTATAAATCTATGTAAAAACTTATTACCGCACTGACTCACATTTGTATAAAACATTATTTTCCTTGATCAAGATTTACGAATTCACCGTGATACAATACATATTCATCACCCTCAATTCCTGTATGTTTGGATGTATTTTTTGTATCAATTTGAATAGGGTTTCCATTAATCAGATAAGAGTTTAATTCTTTTAATCCACCTTTTACATTAACTGTACCCATATACCGTTCTTCACCATCATCTAATACAAATGTAAAATCGGATGTACCTATTTCTGCTTCCATTAATGATTTAATTTCATAACCAGCAATAACAACTGTTTTCAACTTGCTACTACCAACTTTTTCTAAAAAGACAGATATATCTTTCAACATAATAATTTTCCTTTCATAATTTATAGGGTATTATCTCATAAATAATACCTTTTGTACATATCTCTAATGGGATAGATTAATCAAAATCTTTATCTTGTGTATGATCAAAAACATCGTCAACAACTTCCCAAGCATCAGACATTAATTCAATTTGAGTAATAACCCAAGGTATACGACCATAACGACTTTCAACATATAAATAAGGTGCTGTCATTTTTGAATGTTCATCAGGATATTGACAATTAATTGTGACATCACTTGACCAATAAGGCAACCTTACTAATTCACCCTTTTTCAATTTCTTTAACGCTCTACTAAAATTCATAATAGTTCCTTTTGGTATACTCAGTTTTAATGTAATTGAGTATACCAGTATTTATTAAGGTAGCAATGTTGGTTTCATTAATCCATCATTAGGTACAATAATCTTACTGAATTGAGTAGCATAATACTTTGCTAAATCATCGTTAGGTGTTAGGATGTGACGAACATCATCAACCATATTAAAAGTGCAATTTGATTCTTTACTAAATTGTAAATATGGCACTGTCAACATTTTACCTTGTTGATCGGGCATAAATGCCACAAGATTCTCACATTCAATTTCTGTATCTGTTTCACTCAAAATTGTTGCTAATAGATTTTCACCTGATTTTAGCACCAATAGATAACACTTTCCTATATCAATATCTGTCATTTTCAATTTCCTTAATTAATTGTTTTATTACTACTGGCAACCATTTATGCTCAAGTTCCAGCACTCTATTTTTAAGACTTTCTTCATCATCAAAATCATAAACCTTTATTGAATTTTGAAAGATTATTTCACCACTATCTAATTCTTCAACAACTTTATGAATAGTCATACCGTGTTTAGAATCATTTAATGCTCTTTGATGTGTGTTCAATCCCTTATATTTAGGCAACAATGATGGATGGATATTGATAATATTATATTTTTCAACAAATTCCTTTGATAATATTTTCATATATCCTGCCAATACAATCAAGTCTGGATTTCCTATTTCATCCATTTCCATAATAGGGATATTTGCTTTCCTTGCTCTAATAATACCATACGCATTAGGATTACTAGAAACGACCCCATCAATCTTTATTCCATTATTAATTATTGATTGTAAATTACTACCATTACCTGATATGAAAACAATTAATTTCATGCCTTCAATGGAAACACATTTTCATACAATGCTTCAAGATCAGATTGTTCATCAAAATATTCCTGTTTGGAATTTTTATGATAAATATTAATCATTGAATTTAAACGTGAGGCAGTTAATCCATTTTCTTTAAGATCATCGACCATAGTTTTTTTAAGGTCTTTGATACCCTCATTCATAATTTCAATTTTAGTTTTTTCTTCACTGACTTCACGAACAGCACGATTGATTTTTTCTAAATCGTTTGGGGATAAACTTATTACATCATCACTCATAATTTATTTCCTTTAATTATTGGTATAGATTCCACATTATTAATAAAACACTTATGACATAAATGAACATGAGTATTTAGTTCATGATCAATATATGCGGTAATATGGAATAAATCGAATTCAAAATTTGTAATGTGCTTATTACACACATTACAAATCAATATTTCAGGTTCGACCATTATTGATTAGGTTGAACAGGTTGTGGAGCATAACGATAACCATTTCCTTGATTGTTTACGAAATTTCCATTTTGATCCCATTGGTTATTCCAGTTATTCCGTCCATTTCCATTACCCGTTCCATACGCTGAACCTTTTGTATTTCCCTTTCCTCGACCACGACCTGACCCTTTAATTGTGATTTCAAATGTTCCATCACCATCCATTTCACCAGAACCATCACCCCATCCGTTACCATAACCATTTCCATTATAGTCACCAGTGTTATTCATGGTATTATTATCATTCCAACGGGTATTTGTGTCGTTATTATCGCCATTCCAAAAAGCACTTGCTGAACTCATTGCTACCATTGATACTACTGCTACAACACTCATTAAATTTTTCATTTTTATTACCTTATAATTTAGTTTTACTGCTTCATTATTATTTAGTCATTTCAATATTAGATAATTCTAATATTATCAATTTCTAATTTACCTTAATTGTTTAAGGCAATTATCAATCAATCTTTATTTCCTCACTTGTTGGAACTATTATATCAAATTTTGATACATTTGTCTATTAGGGAAAACCCTATTCTTTCATTATATTTTCAATAACATTGACAGCAACGCCAGTCATTTCAGAAATAGTAACTGCTGTCAATCCTGCTGAAATTAAAGAGGCAACATCCCGTTTTTCGGGCAATTCACCTTCTAATAAATCACCCATTATATTCAATCCATCTTCAATAGGATCGGTAAACATATCAAATAAACCCACAATTATTTCCCTGTAGAACCTAAACCACCAGTACGATTAGTAGTTTGTTGAGGCGGTTTTCTCATTTTTCTAACGGTATGTTTAATAGTCAATTGTAATTCACCTTGAGCAATACGATCACCGTTTTGAATATAAACTCTTGCTCCAGAATTATTGTGTATACTTACATATACTTGATGATAATAATCAGAATCAATAATCCCCTCAGAATTGTTAAGTTTAATCCCTTCTTTCAAAGATAATCCACTTCTAGGATGTAATCTAAAAGAATAACCCACTGGAATATCCATTTGAATACCTGTAGGTACTAATGCTCTATCTTGTGGTTCAAGTACAATACATTCTGTTTCAATATGCTGTAAATTCTTACAATATACATCACGTTTACGATTGTTTAAATTCCATACATTAATCGCTTTACCTTCGGGTAAATATGCCGATAAATCATAACACGCTGACTGATTTGTAGCATATTCCATAGGTTTAACATCTTTAAACATCAAAAATATACCCAATTCTGGTAATTTTGAAATAGGTAAAGAAGGTTGTTCTACTTTAGGTGTTGCTTTAGGTTCTTTAATTTTTGTTACATATTTTTTTTTATTTATTGCCATTTTCATCATTTCCTTTTTTAGTTCCAATATCATAGTGACTTTCAAGATTCCATTTAGATTTTTCTTTAAAAGACACAAATTTGATTTCATGTGTTGGTTTAAATTTTAAGTAGTTCAATAGTTCATGGTTATCCATTGATAATAAATTCCATTCATTTAGTAATTTCACTATTGTATTTCTACATT
>Ga0164313_10004110_pt1 | contig 13001 bp, 9 predicted proteins | sample GuaBasSedimGuay4_FD_113735 | JGI IMG/M metagenome (GOLD analysis project Ga0164313, IMG submission 113735) | Subseafloor sediment microbial communities from Guaymas Basin, Gulf of California, Mexico - Guay4, Core 4569-4, 0-3 cm | ecosystem: Environmental > Aquatic > Marine > Hydrothermal vents >... | reverse complement strand
TAAATTAATATCTAGTGATTTATCACTTAGTATTGCTGATGTTAATGATTTTAGAACTGTAACTAGTACATTAAGCATTCCAGTCGGTAATAGCGTTGAATATTATGTAACCCAGCATAGTTTAGAAGAATATGTAATGTCTAATATTACAGATTTAACAATTGATCTTACTAATCATCCAATATTAGAAAAGAAAACAAATTTACAAGTTTTTGCTGAAGGAGTTTTATTATATCCAACAGAATATAAATACCAAAATGGTGAGCTGAGAATTAATGCTTCATTGTGGGGATCTATCGTTAATGTATCAGATAGGATTGAAGTTATATTCTTTAATAGGAATGTTAATCATAACTATATAACTCATAATACCGTAGCAAATCAATCTAAATTTGAAATACGTAAAAATGTTGAGAAAAGAATATGGGTTTCTAATAGTGAATCAATTGGTATATGGAACGGATCAACACCGACTACTGATGTAGACCCTACACCAACATCTGCAAATGGATGGAATTATACTGGAACTATTTTAAGACTAGGTGAAATTCCTGTAATTTTTGCAGAATTATCAGCAGTGATACTAGCTGACACACCAATAAATTATTGGAAGTTTGACGAAATTACTGGGACTACTGCAGTAGATACTATTGGCAATGGAAACATGGATTTGAGTGGTGGAGATTTCTCTGACACTGGATTTTCTATTGTTAGCACCCGGGCAGACGAAATTGGAACTGCTATATCGATGCCGCAGGCAGCAAATACTTGGGCAGCATTTTCTAATTCGGGCCATACACCTTCATCATCGACCTCAACTCTTCAGAATGGGGATTTTACATTTTCTGGAGCAGTTTCTTTGGGTACGGTCACAGCAGCAACAACGCCTGAGATGTTTGGTTTATGGAATGAGGGTATGGATTTTGGTTTCTGGTACGATGAAGCTTCCGACGAGTTGAGGTTTAGGTCTGAAGAAGCTGGTAATAATACTGGAAACTTGACTCTTATACCAGATTGCTCGGCAATAGGACTATCTGGCGATACTGTAGTATGGATGGTGTTAGAAGCGGATACTATTACTGGATTCTTAAAAGCTTTCGTAAATAATATTGAAGTTGGCTCAATTGATATGTCAGCATGGACTAACTGGAATGGTGATGCAGAATGGCGATGCGGAAATAGAGGATGTGGCAGTTTTAACTCATCTTGGAACTGGGGCATAGTGGATGTCCAATGGCAGGGAGTATTTGATGAGTGGTCTTACTATAATAAAATTTTAACTCCACTACAGAAACTTGAGCAGTATTCAGCATGGGAAGGCATTGAATTTGTTATAGAGCCACTAGAAGATGTGATTGTAGCGCTTGGCCCGCAACATTACTATAAATTAGATGAATCGATTGGAGCGTCTGTAGCAACAGATACTATGGGCAATGGGGATTATACATACCATGAAGTATTACAAGCTGGTGATATAGTCACGTCTTCTAGGGCCGATACTGTTGGAAGTACTATACAGTGGGCAGATACTGCTCAAGGCATTGGTACTACTACTCTTGGGACTGGTTCATTAGGATCTGGCGATTTCACTATAGAATGGGCCATGCGTAATACTAGTACTCCAGCATTCGGCACTAAATATTGGTTTGATAAATATCAAGTATCTGAAGCTCTACGAGAATACCAGATATATTTTCAAGACATGGACGATGGTGCGCACGAACTGTGGTTTTCTTTATATGAATCTGGTGGTACTTTAGTTAGTGGCCCACTAACTCAAGACATAATCGGTGATGGTTATCTGGAAGATCAAACGTGGCAATGGTGGTCTTTATGCATGGATACTACTGCTGAATTACTTACATTGAAATTAAATGATGTAGAAATAGCCAGTATTGATGTTTCGTTCTCGTCACTTAATTGGCGAACAGGTACTGCTGCAACAGGTACTATAGGTAGTGCTGGGGCTAGTGAAACAGAAGGACTGAATGGTGGTGCAATGGACGAGATAGCCATTTATCACAAAGTACTTACTGACATAGAAAGAACTTCAACATATACATCTTGGAAGGCGCTGTAATCGCTTCTTACTCTACAAATAAATATTATAAATATTAAAAGATAATTTAAAGAGAAAATAAAAATGGCATCAATTATAAAGAATAGATTTTCAGTAACGGCCTTAGCAGGCTTCATTGATACATATGGTCTTGGTTCAGCTAATGAACATATGTATATGGCAATAGGCCGGGATTTAGCATGGTCAAATGATCTTGCTCCACCCACACCCATTGATAATACTGGTAGTACTGCAAATAATGCCGCTGGATTATCTGAATTTGGCCTACAGGCTGATATTCATGCTATGGTAGAAATTCCATTAGCTAATATCCAACCCGTTGTGCCAAGAGTTAATTGGGCAGTTGCCACAGAATATAATGCATTACGAACTGATATTTCAGATCCGTATGGCGCCGGGGATTTTTATGTAATCAACTCCTCTTCGCAGGTATGGATTTGTGATGATGGATATAGAGATACAGATGGTGTTGCAGGCGGAACGGCCACTTCTTCCGCTGATGGTGAGCCATATTCTGGTGCGCCAACAGCCAATGAGATTTTCAATACTGGTACAGATGGATACTCTTGGAGATACTTATATACAATATCCGGTATTTCATCAAATGCATTAACGACTAATTGGATGCCAGTAAATTATGGCACGACAGCAACAGGTACTGATAATCCTAATTCATATATTGAACTTGGATCAGACCATTTAATGATTATTGGTGAATTCGATTCTAATATTACAGTAACTGGATCGGTCGATGATGAATTTAGACAAGTTGGTATATATATAAATCCAGTATTAACAAATGGATCTACTCCAGCATCTGAAGCATTTTACAATGATCCCCAAACTGATTTATTTACTGGTTCTGGTGCCACAGCTAATATTGGTAAATTGGTGTATCATGAGAATAGAACTCCAGTTGTTCGCTCAGCTAGTCAAATCGAACAGATTAAAACAGTAGTCGAATTTTAAGGAAACATAAATGTCATATAGTGATATAGCAATAAATCAACCGTATTATGATGATTTTGATGCAAGCAAAAATTATTTAAATATTTTGTTTAATCCTGGCCGTAGTGTTCAGGGTAGAGAATTAACGCAAATCCAATCCGTGCTTCAAAATCAAGTTAGTTCTTTTGCTGATCATGTTTTTAGGGATAATAGTATAGTAGTTAATACTAACTTAACTTATGTCTCTGATTATTCAACAATGACAGTACTATATACTGGCGTAGCTCAGACAGAAGAAAATATAATAGCTTCGATTAAATCAAGTTTAATTATAGAGTTAGCAGATGCAAGCAGTACTGAAGCATCTGTGACACATATTATTTCTATGGGATCTGATGTTTATAAGTTATTTTATAAATCAACTACCGGTGGCGATTTTCAAGCTACTAATTTAATTAGACTTAAATATAATACAGGTTATACTTTTACAGTTAATTCAAAAGAACAATCATTATTAGTATCATGTGATTCAGGAATTATATATGTTGATGGTAAATTTGTTGTAGTCAATCCACAATCAGTTGTTGTAGATTTTGATCACTCTGATCATTATCATATTGGATTTGAAAAATTCCAAAGCATAGTTACATCAGGTGCGGATGCTACACTATTAGATCCTTCAGCTGGTTACTCCAACGAAGCTAGTCCGGGCGCAGATAGATATAAAATCTCATTAGAATTGCGAGCATATACTGAAGCTGGTGCAAATGAACAAACAGTTCATCCAACTGCTGCAGGGGAAGCTTCGTATGATTTATTAATTTCTACAAACTTACCAGAGTCGAGCGATACGTCAGGCGAGATTGGATATGACGAAAGACGAACTGGATCATTAGGTGAAGATTTTGTTAATATGTTCGTAGAGTATATGACTATTAAAGATGATAGAGTCATAAAATCTACAGATAAAGTTCAATATGCTGATTTAATAAATGTAATGGCTAGAAGAACATATGATGAATCTGGTGATTATACTGTAACAGACTTTCCATTGACTATTGAAAACCATGAATCAGATTCAGATCAAGTGACATTAAATTTACAACCAGGAAAGGGATATGTTCTTGGATATGAAATAGAGAAAGAAGAAACTACGTCGTTAGACATCCCAAAAGCTAGAGACACGTTAACTGAAAATAATGGTTTACGTTTAGCAGAATATGGTCAATATGTTGAAATTGGTTTTAATGATATTGATAATACGAATGATAGTAGTGCATTTATAGTAAATGCAGAATGGGCAGAAACGATTGAATTTTTCGCTGCCAGTGATGTATCATTTACGACAGTATTAACCACTGCTAGTGTTGTACACATTTCAAAATCTGGTGATAATCTGAGATTATATTTAACTGATATTTTAAACCCTGCTGCTATATCAAGTGCTGGGGTTATCAGATCATCTACTAATACTAATAATACAGCAAATTTAAATTTAGTCAATGGAACGGCTACATTATATGGTGATGCTACTTCACCGATTGTTGATTTTGGATATAGTGTAACTAAAGCATTTACTGAATTAGAAACTTCATATTATTTTACTAAAACATATTCATATCCAATTACAGACGATGGTGGTGATGGTGTAGTAAATATTATTGCTCCAACTGGAACTTATTACGATTCAGTTCTTTCTGTACATACAGATTCATCTGGATTTGATGTTGCAGATAATAATTGGATTACGAAAACAGTTGGTAATACTTCTATTGTACTTAAAAGAGCAGCTAGTGCTGACTGGGTTATTGGAGAATCTGCACAGGTTGTAGTAAAAGCTCAAAAATTAAATTTTGGATTTAGAACTAAAACAAGTACTACTACAACTGAAAGAATTTGGATTGATGCGGATGTAGATGTTGATTCTGATAAGTTATATCCTGCCACTGTTGCAACAGCATCTGTTGCACAAAGAGAAGCTAATAAAACTAATACTGAAGATGGAATAAGAATAATATCTGTATCTCAATCCAACAATGCAGCAGCTATTTTAACTAATGATGAAATAAAAACTATATTTGAGTCAGCATGGAGCAATGGCCAAGAAGATTATTTTTATAATTCAGTTCATTTTCAAAATTTAGATTTGACCACACTCAAAACAAATTGGATAGTCGGTACAACTGATACTTATTACACAGTTGAATACGAATATTATGAGCATGATTCAAATACTACAAATAAAGTATTTGCTCCTAATAGTTATCCAGCTGATGAATTTGATAATATTGAAGTATATACAACTGCCAATAAAGCTATTCGATATGATTTAGCTAATTGTTTAGATTTAAGAATAAAGAAAAGTGAGATTGGTTTAGAGTCTTCGCCGCAATGTGAATTCCCAATACCAGGCACTAAAGTTCAATCAGATATTGAATATTATATACCAAGGATTGATAAAGTATATTTGACATCATCTGGTGATCTCGGTGTGGCTTATGGAATAGCATCACTAAATCCAGAGCTTCCTGATGATATTGATGGGGCAATGACATTATATGTTCTAAGACATCAGCCATATACATATAACAGAGATGGTGTTTATTCAGTTGCTGTTGATAATCATAGATATACAATGAGGGATATTGGTGATATTGAAAAGAGATTAGAAGCAGTAGAAGAATATTCTGCTTTAACTCTTCTTGAAAAATCAGCTACTGATTTATTAATACTAGATCAGAACGGATATGATAAATTTAAATCAGGAATTTTTGTAGATTCATTTATGTCATATGATACTCATAATTATGACAGTGAAGAGTATAGATTTGTAATTGATCCTACAACAGGGATTGGTCATTCACCTTTCACTACAGACTTTTTTGATTTGGATGTCAAATCTTTAAATAATATGACGGTGCATGAAAATACAATTACGTTAAGTCACCCAACATCAGAAGTTCTAGCTGAAAATAATTTAGCATCAGAAACGGTTAATTTAAACCCATACTTATTTTTCCAATGGAATGGTACTATGAAATTAACTCCAAGCATTGATAATTGGATTGATACTACTCAAGCACCTGTTATTGTGGATAACAGAACAAATATTAGAGTTGTTGATGAAACTATTCCTCTACCAGAAGTTGAAGCTAATTCTATTCAAGCTAGATGGACTGGTATTAGACGACCATCTATATCTTCTAATGTTAGAACATCTACATCTTCTATATCTTCAAATAGATTACCTGGTAATATTACACTTAAGCTAAAATAGGCACTGAAGAAATGGCAATAAATACAAATATAACATTACGTGGAATCATCGGCCGGACTATGCCTGCGTTGGTAAATAATGAAACATCATTAAATAGATCAAACATTGTTCCAACTCTAGCTCTTGCTCCTGAGGCTGTAGCTACATCACGAACTTCTACAACATCAGTTAGCATAAAAGATAGAGTTATTGATCGCTCAGCAATTCCATATATGAGAACTAATACTATTGATTTTGATGCTCAAGGTTTACGTCCAGGCATTGTAATGTCTGGAACCTTCGATGGGAAGTCTGTTGTATTATCAACTGGACTGGTTCTTGATGATGGATCTTTAAATGGAACATTTGATATTCCAACAGGAGTTCCAACAGGAACCAAAATATTTGAATTATTTGATGCAGTTGGAAGTTCAACTGGGTGTAGTGCATTATATACTGCGACGGGCCAACTAGTAACTAAACAAAAAACAATTACATCTATTAGAAATGTGGTAGAAACTCGTAGAACAATACCTACAAGACGGCCGCCAGTTGCTCAACCTGTACGAAGAGAAACTAGAAGCAGATGGAGTGATCCAATAGCGCAATCATTTTTATGTGAAACTGTAGGTGGAGCATATATAACATCCATTGATGTTTATTTTAAAACTAAAGATAGTACACTCCCAGTATCATTATATGTAGTTGAAATGGAGAATGGTCAACCTACTAGTAATATATTACCATTTTCACATGTTACTATATCGTCTGCTAGTGTTACAACTTCATTAGATGCTTCTTCAGCAACTAATTTCACATTTAGTGATCCAGTATATTTAAATGAAAATGAAGAATATGCATTTATATTAAGAACTGATTCTGAGAACTATGAGGCATGGATATCCACTTTAGGCGCAGTCGATATTGCGACTGGTGTAGGGATTGCAAGACAACCATATATGGGAACTTTATTTAAGTCACAGAATTCTACAACCTGGACACCAGACCAAATGTCTGATATGAAATTTAAAGTCAATAAAGCAGTATTTGTAAATTCTGGTAGTGTGGTTTTAGATAATCAAAATCAAGCATCAGTTAGTGCTACTAATCTTAATTTTCATTTAACAGCAATGAATTTCCCTGAAACTTCTATTGGATGGCATTACAATCATAATTCGATTATTCCATCAATAAATTTCACTCCTTTTGAAAATAATGATTTTGATGAATCACATGCTATTCCAACATCAGATACATTAAATGCTACAGCAATTTGTGGAACATCAAATAGTAATATATCACCTATTATTGATAAAGATCGTATTTCTGTATTTACTAAATTAAATACAATTACAGGTGCTGGCCCGGTATTTAATGCTGGTACATATATTTCTCAAACTATTAATTTAATTAATACATCTGATGATATTAAAGTTTTAGTTGAAGCAATGAAGCCAGAAGGTGCTGATATAAATGTATTTGTTAAAACTCAAACATATACTCCAACATATCAACAAGTAGGACAGAATGCTACTGGTGCATCTGCTATAGGAAATGAAACTATTAGAGATGAATTGATTGGTAAAACTGTAACAATATATCAAAGAAATTCATCCGGTGATTTGCTTACAGATGTTGGGCAATGTATAATCACAGGATATGATGGTGTTAAAGTTTATTTTAAATCTGCTACAGATATAGCAGTTTTCAGCACATCAAGTGCTACTATTGAATTATTTGTGACAGAAGATTCGTCTCTTAATGGAATATCATGTGCTCAGTGGGCAAGTGTTACAACATATAATCAATATGATATTGTGTTTGATACTGCTACAGGTAAAATTTGGGAATCTCAAATTGGTAGTAATTTAGACAGCCAACCATCTAATGTAAATGCTGACTGGAAAGAAATTATATCAGTTTCTATGGGTGGTCTTGCAGATTATACATCTGATACTGAAATTGAATGGCAACCAATGTCATTAGAAAATAATGAAATTAATGAATTGGATGCATCTCAACAATTTGTTGAATATGCTTTCAGACCGAGCCAGGTTGTTAATGGTGAGTTTGATTCATTCTCTATTAAAATAGATTTAACTTCTGCAAATGCTCATAATGTCCCAACTATTAAATCACTTAGAGCTATAGCAGTTTATTAATGAGTAATATTAGAGTACAGGGTATTTCAGCGGAAAGAAATAATGGGGCCATTATATATGACAAGGCTCCTAATGAAAAACGTATGAGTGCTCAACATACAAATAGTCAAGATAAATATATTAAACAATTAGAGAAAAGATTGACACGTCTTGAGAATCTAGTTAACGGAATATTAAAGGAACAATAATGCCAGCTTATCCAGCCCTATTAGATCCAGCAGTCGATTCATTTAAAGTACAAAGAGAAAGTATCAATTCTCTTATTGGTGCCATCGCCGATTTAGAAATAGCAGGAGTAGTGCCGCATAATCAAGATTGGAATACAATTGATAACACACCGACTACTATAGTCGGATATAATATCTCTGATGCATTTGATAGTGACTATGGAAGTTTAAATAATATCCCATCAACATTTACTCCTGAAGCACATGTGCATAACTTTACTGATATAACAACAGGCGCCGTTCAGCCAGCACAATTATCGGAAACTGCCGTTACATCAGGCACTTATAATAATGCGACTATAACAGTAGATGCAAACGGAAGACTTACTGCAGCCTCGGATGGATCAGCTGGGACTATGTCCTCGTTTGGTATACGGGATGATGCAGGAAGTGATATCCTGATGAGCCATGCTAAATACGCACAATTCACTAGTAATGCAGGAACGGGTGGAGCAGTTGGGGATTTGACTATAACTACAGGTGCAGGTGATGGTTCGACTGGTACACCATTCCTATTAGATTTTAAAATAGAAGCAGCTCCAAGATGGACTTCCAGTAGATCAGTTACTTTCTCAACTGGCGATGTTACTGGATCATTTAGTATCAATGGCTCGGCTGATGTTACTGCAGTGGCATTAAGTTTTAATCTCGCAGCAGCTCCCAATTGGACAGGTGATCATACACATTCAAATTCTGATATTATATTGAGTGGCACTGGCGCTCTAGCAAATAGCGTTAATTTTTATGGAACAGCAACAATTGGATCTCAATTAGATTCAGCTCCAATTGGGGCAATTTATTATGAGCATGAGGCATAATGGGAACTAATTTATATTTAAAAGCTGCCGGTGGCAACAAAGCAGTATCAGATGGTTGGGTTAAAACTGCGGGTGGTAATAAAAGAATTACTAATGCGTGGATTAAAACTGCTGGTGGTAATAAACAATTCTGGCCGGGTTTTGCAGTAGATACATCAGCTTGGACTGGATATTTTACTCATCATGGTGAATCTCAAACCGAATCAGTGCCTTCTAATGCTGGAATTAAATTTGCATTTAATAACGATGAAACTATGGTTGTTGAATTAGTAGATATATCCGGTGGCCTGTTCGATAATGTGGCATGGAAAGATGAAACTGGAACAGTTTTGACAGGAGACGATGGCGGCAGATTAACAAATGTTATTGTTGCAATGGGTCTTGGCCCGAAATACGAGACATTTACTGATACTTGGCGCGAGGCAGGTGTTGATAATGATACTTGGGTATATGCAACACAAACCAATAGTTCTTCTAATACACCAAATACTTTTAATTCTCTGGGTGTCTGGCGACAATTGAATGCGCTGACAGAATATTCAGTATCAGTCTCCACGGCAATACCAGATATTGTATATTTAACGACAGTAATATCTTTCTGGTTCGCTAAATCAACCGGTAACCCTGGCGCAGCTCCAGGCGGATCACCAGATGGAACATGGGAAGTAGATCTTAGCGCATTTACCGATGATGAGCCTGCTCCACAGTAAGAATATGGGCATGTAGACAAAATAATAAAAATAATAGTTTACATTGCCCTACTTTTATGATATAATGGTAGTATATAAAATATTTTGAGGTTGATTTATATGATGAATGTAAGTGATATTCGCAAGCTTTTAGTGAATAAGTTAGAAAATGAAGATTATGTAACCGATAAGACTGGTGTAAAGACCATTGAATTAATGGGCCAATCCTTTATAGCAGACGAGCCAGCCATTGTTGGCTCACCAAATTACGACTATATCAATCGAGAAATTGAATGGTATAATTCTGAATCATTATATGTAAATGATATTCCTGGTGATGTTCCAGCTATCTGGCAATCAATATCCTCTAGGCACGGCAGAATAAATTCTAACTATGGTTGGTGTATATTATCACACGAAAATGGTGATCAATACCATCATTGTCTTAATGCACTAAAAAATGATTATGATACACGACGAGCTATCATGATTTATAATAGACCATCCATGCAAACTGATTATAACACATATGGTATGTCAGATTTTATGTGTACCAATTCAGTTCAATATCTAATCCGTGATAATAAATTACATGCTATTGTTCAAATGAGATCAAACGATGTCGTGTTTGGATATAAAAATGATTATGCTTGGCAAGAGCATACTCTTTCTATATTATTATCTGATTTAAATGAAGGGATATTAGTTAAAAATCGTGTACACATGGGTGATATTATATGGAATAGTGGATCTTTGCATGTGTACGAAAGACATTTTGATTTATTGAAGGATCTATAACATGACACATTATATAATTGAGGGTGTTGATAGGCTTGGCAAGAGTACACTAATTCAAAATCTGCAAGAATTAGACGGACCTTACATGGTGCAACATTTCTCTAAGCCATTGATTTCAAGCAAAATAAAAAATAATTTATTAGAGCTTGGTCAGAAAATACCTGAGATTGATCACTATCCAAGTGATCAAGCTATGTTAAAAGGATATCAAATCGAAGCTTTTATTAATGGATTCAAACACCTCGAATCCACTGATATACCAACGATTTATGATAGATTTCATTTAGGTGAAACTATATATGCACCACTATATCGAGAATACAATGGCGATTATGTATATTCATTAGAAGATATGGTAAAGAATACTGATGTTAGATTAGTATTATTGGTAACTTCCGATTTTAGCTTTATATCAGATGATGGTCAGTCGCTAGACGTAACTAATAGACAAAAAGAACAAGATATGTTTATTGCGGCTTTTCATAAATCCAATATAGAAAATAAAATCATCATTGATGTTAATTACGCAGGGGTGTTTATAGACCCTATGCTTGTTAGAGATTTAGCCGTCAATTCAAACGTAAAAACATGTGATAGACGGATAGAGCCACGGGACTAAATATGGATACTGAAGTAAATATAGATGAAGTCTGTTGGAAATTTAAGAACGAGCGGGTGTTTGAGCAAGAGCCTGCGATTGCATTGTTATTAATTAATGAAGTGATTTTCGTAAATAACCACTGGTGGGAAAATAACTGGAATGATAAACAAAAAGATTTGTTTTCATTAAATGTCAATTGTAATGATGTATTTATGTGGGGTTGTTCTGATGCAGAAGAAATGTTGCACGATGATTTAGAAACCCTGTGGGCATACTGGATGAAAGACCCAATATGGGGCTCTGCAATATGGTGTATAAAGAAACGCAACATGTTACCACAAAAACCAGTATATGATGATATTATGGCAAAAGGCATTTGGAATCTTGATACATTAAAATTAGATGATAATTTTGGCTGGTCAACCAAACCAAAATCAAAAATAACTAAACTTAAAAACTTTATAATGGGGCGAAAATGAGTAAATTTAAATATGCATCAATGATACCGCTGATCGGTGGTGAATCTATTGGTATTATGAATACAATGGGCGGCCAACTACCTGAATATGTTATTTCATATGAAGCGTTCGGTGCTAATGATAGCCATTATGTTAATTATCTACGAGATAAAAAAGATTGGAAAGGTGAATATTATGTTATTGATGATAAGTCAACTGTAATTCCAAGTCTTGAGGAGTCTGTTGATTTTGTTAATAGTGTGTGCCCATGCGCTGGTTTATCTGGATTATCAGTATCTTCTAGTGCTGAGAGCGCAACTAACGATTGGATGTATGAATCTTCTGAATATGTTTTAGATAATATTAAACCTAAAGTTTTATTTGGAGAAAATGCTCCAGCTTTATCGACACCAAAGGGTCGTAAGGTTGCAGATAAATTACAAGAAATTGGGGCCACCAGGGGATACAGTTTCCTGCTAGTGAAGACTTCGAGTAGAAACCATGGTAACCCTCAGGGTCGCGCAAGAACTTTCTACTTCTTCTTTAAATCAAAATCTGTTCCAGCAATTGATTTTCCAGTTCGCCCATTTAAATCTTTTCCTGATTTAATGAGTGAAGTTAAACCAATGGCAAATGATCCAATGGAAAGATTAATATATACAAAGAATGTTCCAACGGATGATCCTTATTTAAAATATATTCTACATGCAACTGGATTATCTTATTCTGATTATTCAGCAGCATCCAAAAACACAATCACAGTTTTAACTGCTATCTCTAATCTTTCTGGAGGATTTCCAGCGGCCGGTAAATGGCTAGCTGAGAATGGGCATACTAAACAGTCAACCCGATGTGGAGCCATCCAGAAAAAGCTGGATGATAATAAAAACTTCTGGGCTTATTCAACAACCATTATGGGAGATTGTGTTGGAGCATTTGTTGGAATGGCTCCAATGTCATGGAC